>Ga0209383_1000860_pt1 | contig 20166 bp, 22 predicted proteins | sample CoawatmetaG02DNA_FD_187510 | JGI IMG/M metagenome (GOLD analysis project Ga0209383, IMG submission 187510) | Marine microbial communities from the West Antarctic Peninsula - Coastal water metaG029-DNA (SPAdes) (version 2) | ecosystem: Environmental > Aquatic > Marine > Coastal ... | reverse complement strand
GCGCATTGATACATACCTTAGACTTTGCACCAAAAACATTGAAATACATAAATCTATTAATGGCCAGTTTATTAATATCGGTAATAATTTTAGCAATTTTAAACTATTAATTGAACTCTTCATTTATTAAATTAATAAGCTTTAAAACCTTTAAATCTTTGATGTAATAATATCTTGTTTTACCTTGGCGCCTAAAATCAACGAATCCTTCAAATCTTAATCTAGCTAATTGCTGACTAATTGCAGCTTGACGGTAGGGTAATAAAGATTCCAAACCTAAAACGGACTTTTCTCCATCAGCAAGATTGTAAAGGATCATCAAACGCCCTTCATGGGCCATAGCCTTAAGAAAATCACAAATTAGTCTGCTATTATCAAGTAATTCAACTAAGGGTGAAGCTGGTTTCTCTATATTAATCAATGTCATTGCGTTAATTTCCGTTTCAATACTATGTATTAGTTTGTGTGCAAATATTATTTTAAATGCTTAATATTTTGCATATTTAATTTTAAATCCTTGCATTTTAAGAAGTTTTTCATCAATTTTGATCAATCATATAAAGGAAAATTTTTCTAAACTAATCTTTTAATTTCACATCATCAGCCAACTTACCGGCCATATAGTTTAAAAAATCCCAAATAGTGCCCTCTAAATCGGCAGGGGCCAAAGGACCACTCTGATAATATCTTGTATTTTGTGCTATTTGTAATGTTTCTAATTTCTCTTTGTCTTCCAAATTAAAAGCTTTACAGAGATCTACGTACGCGATCACTTCTGGGTCATTTGGATCTTCTTTTAATCCAGCAACACCCCAACGAATAGCCACTTTGCCCACACCTGCAGGCCTTAAACAGAGGTACAACGTATAATTTGCTGCTACAGCGATCACAAAACTAGGAAACAGATTAAATAAAATTGAATTTTGTTGTTCGTCCTCAGTCAAGTCTTTGTGGAATGGCCCTCTTGGAGGATAATTTGGATCATAATATGATCTAAAAGCCGTCCAAGCTTCTTCACCAGGAACCTTTTTACAAAGTTGCGTTGGGGTCATTGGTTGTAAAGTTTTTGGATGCGTGGCAAATAAATGATAACCTTCCATAAAGTTCTCATTCAAATTTTTCCAATTCGTATCCCAAACCGTCTCTTCACTAAACAAAAGATTACGCAATTCGTGATGGTAATTGTGTAATAGTTTATCAAGTTTGGTCATTCTTGGTGCTAAAGGTGATGCATTTCCCTCAAGATTAACAAAAATAAAATTATTCCAAATTTCAGAATTTAATTTTGGTAAACCACAATTTTTGCGATCAAAATTCTTGACTTTGCTCATTAACGGAGCAGTTTTAAGAGAGCCATCAATATCGTAAGTCCAAGCATGATACTCACAGACAAAACTACGTTTGTTACCTCGACCCTGCGCTACTAAATTTCCTCTATGACGGCAAACATTAGATAATACATGTACCTCTCCTGCCTTATCGCGAGAAACAATTAGCTGCTCTTCAATTAATTCCGTAGTAAAATAATCACCGTTATTGGGGATTTCACCAATATGTCCTAAACAAACCCATTCTTTACGAAAAACTTCATCTTTTTCTAATTCATGAAAGCTTGGAAGAGTGTAAAATGCAGATGGCATAGTTCGGGCATCAGAAGCATCTAAAGATTTGAGTACACTTAACTCTTCTCTTAATGCATTAACATTATCATATCTAATATTTGGCATAAACACATCCCATGCTATCTGTGATCACAGTTTTACTATCATAGGTAATATCTAGATACCAGCATGTAAACATAATTTATGAAAAGACCTTACGTTAAATTCCAAACATAATAATAATCAAAGATTAAGCATATTATTTTGTTTTTAATTTAGACAGTAATTGCCTGCGTTCAACAACAGCACCGTCTAACCAATCTGTTCGCATTTCAGGCACCGAGTTTAGTAATAATTGCGTATACTCATGGCATGGAGGAGTTAAAACATCTTCAACCGAGCCACTCTGTATTATTTGGCCATTTCTCATAACGGCAATCTTTTTTGATATTTGAGCAACAGTCGCAATATTATGTGTAATAAATAAATAGCTCAATCCAAGTTCTTCTTGCAGAGAAGCCAATAAATCCAAAATTTGTTGAGCAACTATTGTGTCGAGTGCTGAGGTAATCTCATCACAAATTATCAGTTTAGGCTCTGCGGCTAACGCCCGTGCAAGATTTACTCTTTGTCTCTGTCCACCAGATAATTCAGTTGGAAACCTTCTAATAAACTCTGTTGGCAAGTCGACACGAGTTAATAATTTTTCTACCTCATACTCCATTTCTTTATTGGAAATTTTTCGGTAAAATTGCATAGGCCTACCAAGTATTTTTCCAATTTTTTGCCGAGGATTAAGAGCAACATCCGCCATTTGAAAAGCAAATTGTATATCACGTAATTCTTCACGCGATCTCTTTGAAAGGTTACTTTGAAGTGCTTGACCATTTAAAAAAACTTGCCCCTGTTTTGGTGCCATTAATCCAGAAATCACACGCCCCAATGTAGTTTTCCCAGAGCCAGACTCACCTATCACACCAACAGTCTCACCAGGTTCAATACTTAAATTAGCACCCTTTATAGCTGTAATTTCTTGTTTTTTACCATATCCAGCAGTTACATTTTTGACCTCAAGCAAAGGTGGATTTTTTGATACCTGTAATGCTGGAGACGTGATCTCATCTGGCATGACATGTGCGGCATCAATTAAGGCTTTAGTGTAATCTTCCTTTGGATTATTAATAATCTGATCAGTTGTGCCATATTCAATTTGTTTTCCATCTTTTAATACTAAAATGTGATCTGCGATTTGTGCAACTAAAGAAAGATCATGAGTTACATAAATTGCGGCGGTATTATTATCCTTAATCAATTTTTTGAACGCATGTAGTACTTCAATTTGAGTTGTCACATCCAAGGCTGTAGTAGGCTCATCCAAGATCAACAGCTTTGGATCACTAATCATAGCCATTGCTGCCATCAGCCTTTGTAATTGACCACCCGAAACTTGGTGGGGGTACCTCAAACCAATCGTTTGTGGATTAGGCAACTCCAAAGCATCGTAAAGCTTTTCTGCTTTGTTCAATGCTTCATTTTTTGTCATGGTTTTTGTTATTATCGGTATTTCCGTAACCTGGGAATTAATGGTCATTGCTCCATTAAATGATGCTGCAGCACTTTGAGCTACATACGTGATTTCCTTTCCTCTAAGTGTTTGAAGCTCCTTTAGACTTTTACTTAAAACATTCTCATCCCCAAGAGCCACTGAGCCACTTGTTATATGACAACCAGGTCTTGCGTAGCCCATACATGACAAAGAAATAGTAGTTTTCCCAGATCCAGATTCACCTATTAGTGCAATCACCTCACTTGGTTTGATATCAAAAGAAATATCATCAACAATTTTTACTTCATCACCATTTTTATCTCTCACGCAAACATTTAAATTTTGAACTTTTAATAAAGGTTTATTCATGATCAAATCTCATCAGACAATTTGGCACTAGATCTCTTTAAAAGCCAGTCAACGAAAACATTCATTGAAATAGCTATCCCTGCGATGGTAAAGGCGGGATAAATATTTGTATATTCCCCATATAATAGTGCCTGCATATTTTCTTTAACTAAGACGCCTAGATCAGATTGTGGCGGCTGCACACCAAGACCAAGAAAAGACAAAGCAGAAATAAATAAAATTGCATAAGTAAATCTTATTCCAAACTCGGCTGCTAGTGGTGTCAGAGCATTTGGCAAAACTTCTTGCAAAATAATCCAACCCTTTCCTTCTCCACGAACAATTGCAGCCTCGACATAGTCCATCACCATTATATTTACAGCCAGGGCTCTAGCAACACGATAAACACGCGTCATATCAATAAAGGCAATCGTAATAACTAATACTGAAAAGGAGCTGCCCAATGAATTAATAACAATTAAAGCAATCATTAAAGAAGGAAAAGACAAAAGAGCATCGTTAATCCTACTTATTGTTGCATCAACTTTCCCACCATATGCCGCTGCTAAAAAACCCATGCCAACACCCATGACAAAAGAAATAAATGTAATCAATAACGCTAAAAATAATGTGACCCGGACCCCACAAATTAATCTTGATAGTAAATCTCTACCTAAAAAATCGCTGCCTAACCATAAATTTGAGGATGGAGGTTCAAAACTTTCATTTGTGAGGATTTCACCTTGATCAAATGGTGCTAACCAAGGAGCAAATAATCCTATTAATAATACAAGTATTAAAAATAGAATACTAACAAAAGCACCGGGAGTTAAATCAGACACTAAATCTAAAATATAAGATTTCCAACTATAAGTTATCGCACTCATTTAGGATACCTCACGCGTGGATTTGATAAAATAGCGATAACATCTGATATCAGGTTTACGATGACATAAACTGAGCAGAAAATCATAGCACATGCTTGCACTACTGGGATATCTCTGTTTGTAACAGCTTCCACCATATAACGCCCAAGCCCATTATAATTAAACATTGTTTCAATGACGACTACCCCACTTATTAAATAAGCCAAATTCAAAGCTATTACATTAACAATAGGCCCAATAGCATTTGGCAAGGCGTGCTTAATTAGTAATCTTCTTCTTGGAACACCTTTTAGAATTGCCATTTCGATTGCGGGACTAGATAATACATCAATTACCGCAGAACGCGTCATTCTCAGCATATGTGCCAATATTGTAAAAGTTAAACTAGCTACTGGCAAAATTAAAATACGAACCCAATCAAAAAAATCATAAGATGGTCTTATTGAAGCAATTGCGGGCAACCAACGTAACTTGATCGCAAATACAGTCACTAGTAAAACTGCAACCAAAAAATCTGGAAACGAAATTAAGCCCAAGGATATCGAAGTTAAACATCTGTCCAACAACCCACCTGGTTTGATTGCTGCCGCCAATCCCAAAAAGATAGATAAGGGAACTGCTATAAGCGCCGTTGTGCCTGCTAACAACATTGTGTTCCATCCACGGTTTGCTAATTCAGTACCAATATCTTGACCTGCTAATGATCCACCAAATGTTGCTAACGAAGCTCCAAATTCACCCCGAACAAAATTAAATAACCAAGTAAAGTATCTAACATGCACAGGTTCGTTTAAGCCCAGCCTTTCCCGAACCAAATCAAGAGATTCTGGCGTTGCTGCCTGACCAAGGACTGCATGTGCTACATCACCAGGAAGAATTTCAGTTCCCACAAAAACTAATAAAGAGACAAATAATAAGGTTAAGATTCCGATTAACAATCTTCTGCTAATCATGCCAATAACGCTCATTAATACTACCTCGCTCAAAACTAATTATTTGTTAGTAACTGTGATCACAGAAAGACGAATTAATCAAGGATAAAACCTGTAAAAATACTCTAATAATTCCAATTTTATTCTAATGTGCAGCGATTAATTTTAATCTTCGTATAACTGTTTACCCCAACCAGAATCTACTTCGATCAAACGTCTTGCCTCAGCAGAATTTCCTAAGGCAAGCGCATCTATTATTCCATCATGACTTGCTTCCCACGCATTAGGTTTTGAAAGATTATCTTGGATCCCTTTCGCTAACCAAGGACCCGTTCGAATGTAAAGATTTTCAGCCATTTTTTCTAAAACAGAGTTTTTTGCCATAGCATAAATATAAGAATGAAATAAAAAGTTATTTTTTAAAAATTTTTCCGCATTATTTACTTTCCACGCCTGATCCATTTTAGATGATAATTGACGTAAATAATTAATATCTTTTGGCCGAACTGTTTTTGCAGCTATTTCAGCACTAGCACCCTCCAAGGCAGCTCTTACATAAAATAATTTTGCAGCTTCTTTAGCAGAGAGATCGGGTACCCGATAAGCCTTCTTAGCTTCACCTACCAACGCACCATCAGATGATAACTGTCTTAAAGCTTCCCGCACAGGCATCGAACCATGATCGTAAGCTTCTGCTAATGTCCGGATTGATAAAGTTTCACCAGGCTTTAGCTCACCTGTTATCAACTTTAATCTAAGATCAGCGTATACCTTTGAACTTAAATTAAGGGTACTGGACATAAACTGCTTATTTTCAGTCACCATTAACCAGCCTTATTTTAAAATTAATCCACTCAGTGTTTTCTATAGACTATTTTTCAAAAAATTCAAAAAGAAAATACTACTAACTTATATTAGTAATTATTTCTCATTTCCAAATTTATAGTACATTATATTTAAAAATAATAAAAAAATTAATACAAATAAGTACTAAGTTGTTGAATAAATTATTATAACCTTCTTGCTTTTTTATATTTACTGTGATCACAGTTATATATTAAAATATAAGCATATTATAAAAAGTGTGCTATTAGCAGTTTAGTTATTATCACAACAACAGGGGAGAATTTGGAATGTCGGATAAAAAATTTAACGAATACCATTTCCAACAGTTTTTAAAGAATAATATTTCAAGACGGAAATTTATGGGAACACTTGCAGCAGCAGGAGCATCAAGTACCGTAATCAATGGCCTGCTTAGCAAAAGGGCTTATGCTGCTACACCAAAAAGAGGTGGCAGGCTCGTCGTCGGAATGGAACAAGCCGCCGCGCAGGATAGTTTAGATCCCACGCATTACTGGGGAACTGGTAACATTTTAATGGGAAATTGTGTTCACGACTGGCTAGTCAATAGAGGCCCAGACTTAAATGCAGCACCTTTCTTAGCTACGTCTTGGGAGTCAAATGCAGATGCTTCATCTTGGGTTTTTAACTTACGTACTGATGTAGAGTGGCATGACGGCGCAAAATTTACCGCAGATGACGTTATGTATTCTGTGACCCGTCACTTTAGAGAAGGCACTGAGTCACCAGCAAAAGCCTATATGAGCACAATAGCAAGTATGGATAGATTAAGTGATCATCAACTTCGATTTAACTTATCTGCTCCTAATGCCGACTTCCCAATTGTTTTAAGTGACACACGAGTTCAAATTACTCAAAATGGGCGAGAAGACTTTACTAAACCAGCAGGAACTGGCCCATTTAAGGTTGTCGAATTCACACCTGGAAGTCGTTATGTATTTGAACGTAATGATAATTACTGGGGAAATGATGGACCTTATGTAGACGAAGTAGAATTCGTGGGAATACCTGATCCAACTGCAAAAATTAATGCTCTATTGGCTGGTGATATAAATTGTATATTACAACTCGACCAAAAAGCGGCGCGCTTAATTAATAACAGCGGTAGCTCTTATGTAATTGATGCGCCTAGTGGAGCCTTCTTAAATCTTGCGATGATGGTGGATAGAGAACCTACAAATAATAACGACTTCCGATTAGCAATCAAGCATGCAATGGATAGAGAAGGTTTAGTTAATAATGTGTTAAAAGGATTTGGTTCAGTTGGAAATGATCATCCAATAGCTCCTAATTCCCCATTTTATAACACAGATCTTCCTCAAAGAACTTATGATCCTGATAAGGCAAATTTCCATATTAAGAAAGCTGGTTTGGAAAATACTCCAATCGATTTCTATGGATCTGACGTTGCAGGTTCTGGTGGACTTGCATGTGCTCAACATTTGCAACAAAGCGCCAAGAAAGCAAACATTAATCTGAATGTTATCAATCCACCAGCAGACAGCTACTGGTCCGCAGTTTGGATTCAAAAACCAATCATTGTTTCTGGCTGGGATGCTAGACCAGTGCCTGATTTGATTTTTGCCATTGCCTTTGCATCTGAGAGTGGTTGGAATGAGACAATGTATAAAAATGATAAGTTCGATCAGCTTATGGTATCTGCAAGATCAGATACTGATTTTGAGTCTCGGAAGGCCAAATACTTTGAAATGCAAGAAATGCTTCATAATCACGGCGGCCATGGCACTCTCGGCTTCCGAAACTACGTAGATGCGGCAAGCAACGAAGTACAAGGAATAGCACCACATGGTTCTGGACCACTGGGCTTCTATCAAGGACCACGAACAGCTTGGATTGATAGTTAACAAGCAAAATTACCCACTAAAAAGGCCAGACAAAAGTCTGGCCTTTTATATTTTATAAAGCTCTTAAACAATTGGATTAATTTGATGAGTGAATATACTCTTTACGCTGCACCAAATACTTACGCAATGTCAGTGCACGCAATATTGGAGGAAGTTAAAGCAAACTATGATGTTAAATGGATAGAGATATTTACTAATAAACCAGATTCCACCTTTCGCTCAATAAGCCCACATTGTAGATCACCTGCTTTAATGACACCAGATGGTGGTATTTTTGAAACCGGTGCAATAGCTATGTATCTGGGTGAAAAATTTCCAAAATTCAATTTAATTATTAAGCCAGAAGATCCAAGAAGAGGTGTGTTTTTGCAGTGGTTTTACTACTTAGGCACAACCCTACAACCAGATGTTATGATTCAATTTCATCCAGAATTTTATACTAAAAATAAAGAAACCGCTGCTGAGCTACAAAAAGCCTCGTTAATCAGATTAAGCCAAGTTTTTAAAATTTTAGATGAAGCGCTTCAAGAAGGTCCATTTTTCTTTGGTGATGAATTAACAATATTAGATTTTTTGTTAGCAATGCAAACAACTTGGACAGAGATTTTTCCAAATGGAATTAACCAATACAAAAATTTAAACCGCCATATGCAAACTATTACTGATCGGAACGCAGTTCGCTCAATCTTAATAAAACACAATATTAATTAGTGTGTTTTACTTTTCCAATTCTTTAGTATTGGCAAATCCAATGGTTTTTCCAATTTTTGTACCCAAAGCATTAATCATCCTACACCAATACGCAAATGAAGACACTATCTGCACAATATAAGAGATTTCTTGATCAGTAAAACCAGTTTCCCTTAGTCTTTTAATGTCATCTTCAATCATTTTATCTGGTTCTAAAGTCAATTTTTGACTAAACTTTAAAGCCTCAACTAAATTATTCCCCTCATAAAGCAACACATTCATCCAAGTTTCGTCATGTAGGGAATTAAGTATAATTTTAGATCTATCCCTATTTTTAAAATAGAATTCAAAATTTTCACCATGATTCAAATAAGCATAATTTGAGCCACACAGAATGGCCACGTAGGTAGATATTAATTCGGCAAACCAAGGATCTAATGGTGAGTTTGGATTATGTAGAATAGCTAAGTAATGATCATCTGCAGGCTTAATAACATCAGGTGTTTGTGACATTGCTAAGTAAAGATTTTCCACAGTGCCATCTGTACCTTTTACAGCATCATATGCTTCATTTAATGAGCCTGAAGCGTTTGCCTGATCAATCACCTCAACCCAGGCGATCGCATTATTCTGTGGTTCACTATCCATATTACTTACTCCCCAAAAGTGAGTTAAAACTAATAAGTAAAGTTAGGAAAAATTAACTTGGAAGTTCAAGTGGATAATAATTCAAATATTTCTAAAATATAAATTTAAACGAAAAAAGGCTCGACAAAAGTCGAGCCTAATCAATAATTTTCTCAAATTAATTAAAGAACTGCTAAGTTACCAGCAGATTTCTTTCCGTCGCGACCATCTTCAAGTTCATATGAAACTTTTTGATCGTCATTCAAGCTTCGCAATCCAGCAGCTTCAACAGCGCTGATGTGAACAAACACATCACTTCCGCCATCGTCTGGTGCTATAAAGCCGTAGCCTTTTGCTGAGTTGAACCATTTTACAGTGCCATTAGCCATCTGTTTTCTCCTATTTGTTGTTACCCACAACATGCGGTAACTTGGTGCAGTGAGATCTTAAATTGAAAAACCGTCAAACCACATCAGCCTTCGGAAAATTCGGTGAAAGAATACTTCACGAATCCCTATTAACAGAATAATTACTCATGTCCAGCGAATCACTACTCCTGAAGGTCAGTTTTTTATACTAATTTTAGGAAAATGTTGCATAAAACTCACAATATGGACAATTATGCTTCTTAAAAAGTACTATAAAAATCTATGCGTTTAGATATATTTCTTAAAAACAGCTTTAAGATCTTACTTAATTTGTGAATAATAGTTAACAAGAATATCATTTCTTCAAAAGGACAATAGAATGCCAAATTATAAAATACTCGTTGGCGAATGCTTGTGTACACAAATTTCTTGGAACATGCAGGGACCTTTTGATTTTTTTGGCATTTGCCAATGCTCGTTATGTCGAAAGTTAACCGGCAGTGCGTTTGCAACAAATTTATTTGTTAAATTTGAACAATTCAATTGGCTATCTGGTGAGGATAATCGATTAGAATTCAGAATGCCCAAACCAAGTAACTTTACAACCTCTTCGTGCAAGAATTGTGGATCACGTGTCCCAAAAGTAATTGGTAACTCAAATAAAAAAGTATTAATTCCCTATGGTAGCACTATGGAGATTCCAGAGATACAACTAACTCTGGTATGTTATGATGATCATACCAAATGGTTCACTAACCTAAAAAATGCTATAAATATTGAATAGTTAAGGCACCCGTTATTTATAGTTTTGCATACTTCAAATAATAATCTTTTTACAAAAGGAACTTAAGCAATGGATTGGCAGAATCTGATAGCTGATGCAGCAAAGAGAATTGAACCATTTATTGTTAAAACTCCAATTTTCTCAACAAAATCTATTTATCCAGAGTATAATATTGAACTCAAATTTGAACATCTGCAACATACTGGTAGTTTCAAGCCAAGAGGAGCATTTAATTCGCTACTATCAGCCCAGGTTCCTAAAACAGGCGTTGTAGCTGCATCAGGTGGCAACCATGGCGCCGCGGTAGCCTTTGCCGCAACAACACTTGGGTATCCAGCTCATATTTTTGTACCAAAGATAGCTGGTAAGACAAAAATAGATTTAATTAAAAATACTGGAGCAGAATTGACAATTGTAGAAGGAGCTTATGCAAATGCCTTAATTGCTGCTGAAAAATTTGAACAAGAAACTGGTGCGATGCAAGTTCACGCTTTTGACTCGGTGGAAACCACATGTGGTCAAGGGACACTTATGCATGAGTGGGAACAGCAAGGGTTGGAAGCTGACACAATCTTAATTGCTGTAGGTGGTGGTGGTTTGATTGCTGGATCGATGGCTTGGTTGCAAGGACGGCGCAAAGTTGTTGCTGTTGAACCAATAAAATCAAGTGCGCTATCATCCGCCCTAAAAGCAGGCAAACCAATTGACGTGGATGTTTCTGGAATAGCGTCTAACGCTTTAGGCGCAAAAAAAGCTGGTAATATTTGCTTCCAGTTAGCCAAAGAACAAGATATTTTGGCCTTGACCATTAAAGATGAAGATATTGCACTAGCTCAAATTTTACTTTGGGATAAATTGAGACAATTTGTGGAACCTGCAGCTGCAACAGCATTGGCAGCGTTAACCTCAGGCGCATACATACCAAAAGAAAACGAAAAGGTAGCTGTTTTGATTTGTGGAGGAAATCCACCTTCAAATCCCTTTAATTAAATAAAAATTCAGGGTTACAGCATAACCTCAGATTGTTTAACAGTAGTCAGTTAATTAGTTGACTTTTTGTTACGAACAAACATTACTTATACTTCAAAATATATATTTAAAAATTACAAATTGTCTTGGGAAGCCTATGAAAACTGATGGAATAAATCTACAATCGATAAGAGAAAAGGCTAAAGAATTATCAAAATACATTATTCGTACGCCTACAACCAAGCTGAACTCGCAGTTAATTTCGGAACTTCTAGGAAATAGCGAAGTTTTTTTAAAATTAGAATGCTTACAACACACAGGAACCTTTAAAGCCCGTGGGGCTCTATCAGTTGCTCGTCAAATTCCGGTAGATGAAAAGAAATTCGGAATAACAGCTGCAAGTGCAGGCAATCATGCAATAGCATCAGCTTGGGCAGCCAAACAATTAGATATGTCTGCTCATGTGGTTATGCAATCTAGCGCAAATCCATTTCGAATTAAGGCGGCTAAAGCACAAGGTGCAAAAATAACTTTAAAAGAAGCTGGGGCTGCTTTGTTTGCAGAAGCCGAACGCTTAGTAAAAGATGAAAAACGCACCTTTATTCATCCCTTTGAGGGAATGCATACGTCATTAGGAGCCTCTGGTGTTGGCTTGGAGTTAATGGAAGACATTTTAAATTTAGATGCCGTTATTGTCTCCGTTGGTGGAGGAGGACTAATTAGTGGCGTGGCGGCTGCAGTAAAGGAGATAAACCCAAATTGCAAAGTTTACGGGGTTGAACCTGTTGGAGCAAACTCAATGTCACAGAGTATTTTAAAAGGTGAACCCATTACCCTAACAAAGGTCGAAACTATTGCTGATAGTTTATCGCCACCGATGTCCCTACCCTTTGGTTTAGCGCTATGCCAAAAATATGTAGATGAAATTGTGACAGTTAGCGACGATCTTATTTGTGCGGGAATGACACTGTTTCAAGAAGAAGCCAAATTAGCTGTAGAACCAGCGGCAGGTGCCGCAATGGCCGGAATGATTTCACCACTTAGATCAAAGCTAAAAAATAAACGGGTAGGGTTAATTGTTTGTGGTGCTAATATTGACTCAGAAAGTTACGCTTCTTTCCTTTCTAGAGGAGCAACTAACATCCATAAATTAATAGAGAAAACAGAATGTTGAATTCTCTCTCAAACAGAGCGCATTACCCCTGCCTATCTAGTTATAATTATCTTAACCAGGCCTCTCTGGGTTTAATTGGTGAACCGGCAGTTCAAGCAATGACTACCTTTCTCCATGATGTAGCACGCTTCGGTAATCTTAAAATGTCCGACCAGGAGGAAGTAGAGTTTCTCAATCCATTAAGAGAAAATGCAGCCAAATTACTCAATACAACTGACGAGAAAATTGCAATTCTTGGTAGTTCTAGCGAAATGCTCAGTCAGTTACCCCTTATGTTGAAACCTAAAGAAACTAGTAAAATTTTGGTTGTATCATCAGATTTCCCAGCGATTACTCGACCATGGATCGCATATAGCAAACGTTACAATTGTAAAATGATTTTCATTGATGAAATTCCAAACGAAAGCTTAACAGATACTATTATTAAAAATATTGATAATGAAACTGCAGTAGTAGCAATTAGCTTGGTACAATTCTCTACAGGAACACAAATCAACCCATATGAATTAAGAAAAGCTACAAAAATTGTTGGAGCAAAGCTAATTTTAGATGTAACACAAGCAGCAGGAGCAATGCCTATTGATACAGATAGTTACGGCGCTGATGTACTAGTATGTAGCGGTTATAAATGGCTTGGGGGTCATGGTGGAGTAGGATTAGCTGCTATTTCCAGTGACATTTTGAAGGAAGACCCTGTCATGGCAGGATGGATGGGGGCATCAAACCCCTTTGATATGCAACCTAAAAAACTTTTGTATGCTGAAGATGCTCGGAAGTTCACACAATCCACAATGTCATATATTTCAATTAAAGGTCTCGAAACCGCAATTAAAGAAATAATCAATCTAAACATCAAATCGATAAATAACCATGCACAAAAATTAGCCACATTATTAGCTAACGGTATCAGGGAATCAAAATGGCAGCCGTATAGATCCATCAATGATAAATCTGCCAGTTCTCATATTATCAGTCTTAAATGCCAATCAGTGGAAATAACACAGACTCTGGAAAAATTAAAAAAAACAAATATAGTATGCGGAATTCGAAATAACCGCCTTAGGGTATCTATAGCACATTTCAATAATGAAGCAGATATTCAATCCTTAGTTAAGGCTTTGTTTTAAATTAATAATTAAATTATTAATCGTGAATATTATTCTATTAGTCAATTTTGAAAATACATGCAATCAAACTGATATATGATTAGATTTTGTAGCAATTTTTTAAATATTGACAAGACCTAGTATTTTAGTCAGGTATAGGGACAAAAGCTCTACTGAAAATCCAAATCATGTTGCAGAATTGGGTAAAGGAAAGGGAAATCTAAAAGAAAACGAAAGATATCCCATGCATAACTGTCATGAAAATCCAATAATGCCTCCTCCACGAGGAGGAGCACCTGTCTCATTTATCGAAGAGATGAGCCCTGTTGAGTCTTATGCAATATCATTTCTTCGACTTTGGTGCTCCGGTCCAAAATCAAAACAAAAAGTGGTAAATGAGTTAGTAATGCAGCTTGGATTAAAACAAGGTTATGCCACTACAGATTGTCTTGATAAAATTTGCCAATTATTAACAGAAAATGCCCGAAGGCCTCTGATGTACCATGACGTATTATGTGACTGTGTTGGAGCTCATGAAGCCTGTTTTGCAAATTTTATTCGCTTAGCAGCTAAGAAACAAAAAAAGGATGCGATGATTTTTGCATGTCTATTGGTAAACTCAACGCTATTGGGAAGTATATATGACCTAGGAGAAGAATTTGGGTTAGCTTTAAAATTAATCACTTCACCTGCACAGGTGTTGGAAAATGCCTAAACAATCCTCAGGTGTGATAAAATTGAAAAACAGTGCCAAGTTTTCACATCCTGGCAGCACTAAAATGCCATTTAGACATCATTTTATTGCTGGATCAATAATCACAATACCTATTTCAAAAAGTTACGGAAAAAGCTTAGGAAAAATTAGCTTTATTAAGATTGAAGAATCAGCAATTGAAAAAAATAAAATTTCTTAGGCACAAGTTAAATTAATATATTAATTTCCTTTAACTGGTTGATAATAAATACAATTAACTTTTATTAAAATAATGTAGAATTCATTATTGACATTCCTGAGTATTTTTGTCAGGTAATCAATATAATGACTCAAATTAATATAGCAGAGGTCTCGTTTGGGAGAAAAAAATAAAAAGGCAGAGACAGAGGCAAATAATACCAAAACAACACGACGTATTAACAATGATAGCCTAGAGATATTCGTGGAGAGAAGTGAAAGCTTAACGCCAAATAGCTTCAATGTTGAATGGCTCATAGACCGACTAGTAGAGGAAAAATAATATAATGAATACATACCGATCAGAAAAATTAACTCTGAGTAGCAATATTTCAAATGTAAACACTCCACCAGAATACGCGGCAAGGGATTTAACTAAAGATGGGGAGATAGCTCATATTTCTCTTCAAGAGAAAGTTTATATTTTAAGGATTACCAGGGCAGGAAAGTTAATCTTAACTAAATGACAATTAATGCAGATCTTCAAACTGATAATAAGCCAAATGGGGCAACTCCTGTTGGTTTCCTAACAGAACTAACAGCACTCGAAGCAACGGCAATTTCTCTTCTTAGGGCATGGTGCAATAGTGAAGAAACACAATTTGAAGTAATTACAAACCTAATACTTAACTTAGGTAGCAAAAAAGGAAACCAAGTGGCAGAGTATTTGAGAAATATTTGCAATATACTTTTCCTTCATAGCCGACGAACATTCATGCGCCATAATATGGATTGCCAATGTATCGGTGCAGATGAAGCCTATTTTGCTACTATTATTCTTTCAGCATCTAACAATAATATTGAAGAAGCAAAGTCAATTTCTTCATTATTTATAAACCCCAGTCTCCTTGCCGATTTTTTAATAATAGCAAAAGAATTAGGGTCTGCGATCAAAATACTTAATAATACACGAGCAAATTACGATCAATCTCCAGTAAATATTTGCACACAAATTCACTAATTTTTTCTTAGAATGGACACCAAAAATAATGACGCTAACAACTGTAGAGAGAACAAAAAAAAACTTTAACGATTTATTTAATAACAGGAGATTAGTCTCTGATATTCTTAAGGCTATGGCCCATGAAGGTCGATTATTGATTTTATGTAATCTTGCTGCAGGTGAGAAATCTGTTTCAGAATTAGAATCTTTGTTATCTTGCCGTCAAGCAGCGGTCAGCCAACAACTAGCTAGATTAAGATTAGAAGGATTCGTTAATTTTAGGCGTGATGGTAAAACAGTTTATTATAGTGTTAAGGATTTCAGGATCTTAAAAATAATTCAATTTTTAAATAAAGAGTTTTGTTGAGTTCAAATGTAGCGCTTTTCAGATGGTCATTAACTAAATATTTTACATGCTATCTGATAAAATTTTAATAAACTTATCAAAATCTCCAATATTGTTCCATAGATGTGGCGTAATCCTTAACACTCCACCTCTTTCTGATATGTACACTCGATTACTAGCAAGAATTTGTAAAAGATCCTTTCTCAATCCATCGGGGTGCCTGGCACCAATAAAATGGGGTCCTCGATTGGCTTCTTTTGGTATAGTGAAACCTAAATCACGAAGTCGTTCTGACAATATTAAATTATTATTGGCTAACGTAGCCTCAATATTCTTCACACCCCATTCTTCTATTTGTTTCATTGCTTGTATAGCGCCTGGCAGAAGGGCAAAGTTAGCCCTTTCACCCACATCAAATCTCATAGCACCAACTTCATAACTATCTGTATAATCAATTAAGTTCGAAAAATTCTTACTTTCTTTTCGTGAAATCCAATTGCCTTCTATGGGATCTCCATCCCAATGCCTCTCAGCAACATATAAATACCCAGTTGAGTAAGGTGACATCATCCATTTGTAAGACGCTACAACAGCAAAATCTGGGTCAACTTTAGATAAATCAGTTTCCATCGCTCCTAAAGATTGTGTTAAATCCAACACAAGAGCAGCACCAACTTGCTTACATTTCTTACTTATAGCAATGAGATCAACAAGAATTCCATTGGTCCATAAAACATTTGGCAAGGCAACTATAGCACAATTTTTATCGATCTTTTTCAATAATAATTCAGTTATAGATCGATCATCTTCTTCAGATACTTTAATTATTTTCCCACCAGTATTTTTAATCAACCTACGCCAAGGATAAACATGAGATGGGAATTGGTTTTCTAACATTACTATTGTTCGGCCCTCTCCCACTTTAAGATTTCGAGCAGCCGTTTCCATCCCGTACGAAGCCGATGGAACCAAAGCCACACTCTCTGGTTTCACATTTACTATCTTAGAAAATAACTCACGCGCCAACTCAGAGTTCTTAAAAAAATCTGTAATGGATATATCCCAGGGTGAAGCCTTTAACCTAGCACCTAAATTTATTGCTTCGACTACTGATGTCGTTAAAGGGGACATGTAGGCAGTATTTAAATAAGCAATATCATTCGGGATTGAAAATAAATTTCTCTGGCAAGGTATCATCATAAATAAACTAAAACCTCCAGTTCAATTGAGGGTAATCATTTAAAACCGTAATGATAAACACGACATGCCACCATCTAATTTTGCACATTCACTGTTATTAACTTCTCGCACAGAATAACCAGCATCTCGAATTCGCGATGAAGTGACTGGAAAGCCTGATGGCATTATGACCGTATCATTATACCTTATAGCATTTGCAGCAGCCTCCTCACCATCGTGAGTGTTGATAACCTGATAATTTGAAAAGCAGCCAGTTTTTTCTAACCTTTTAGTGCATAGAACAGTTTCTGAGCCCAAAATTGAACAATCCGTCTTGAAATGCAAAATTTCCTTTGGCGTAACAACTTCTCTGACAATATAATTCCATTTACTTAAAATTTCCCTTAATTGATGAATGCCCTCACTATTTGTTCGAGCTGAGGACCCTACCAAAACTTCTTTTCCCGTCGTTAAGATATCACCAGCTTCAATAAGGCCAGGTTTTAAAATCTTTACCACATTATTAAACATTTCGCATATTATTGGTTCAATTTCTAAAACTTCACCCATGCGTGACGGTGCTCCAGGGCGCATCAAAATAGCTACATTAGGAAGACACAAGGTGGTATCTTCTACAAAAAGACTATCTGGGTATTTTTCTAAAGGGGGTAACTCTATTATTTTTGCACCAGCTTCTTGTAATGCTGAAGTGTAATCTTGATGGTCTAAAATCATCTGATTTAAATCTGGAGATCCTATATCGCAAGCTCTTAAGCCATTTATTACACTTTTACTTGGAATACGCGTAATAGCATTAGTAAATTTATATGCATATTCCATTTTATTTATCCTATCTTTAGCTGAACATTAATTAACGAAGTGATAAACCGATTACACAGTTAGACCACTTACCCAAGTTTTGACAATATTTACTCTTGTTGCCAACATTATTATTTTTTGAACTATATCTTTATCACTATCATCACTTAATGAGATTGGAGCAGATTCTATTTCTGTATCTATGAGTAAGGCATCAAAGAAATTTCCTCGCTCAAAACTTCCAGTAGGAATATTTAAAACATCAGCTCCACCCTTGGTAGCCAGATAAAATGCATCACAAAAATCAACACGGCTATCAGGTAATCCCCGACTGGTTCTTTCAATATTTGGATTAACACCATTTTCCAACGCTCGAGCAGCAATAATGGCATTTCTGCTCGTATCAATTATAGAAGAACTAGGTCCACCAGAAATGTCCGTTCCTAGCCCAATTCGCAATCCCTTTTCTAACGCTCGCCGCAAAGGAAAAACCGCGTCAGAGAAAAAGAAGTTTGATAATGGGCAATGCGCAATTCCAGCACCATGTTCCTTAATGACGTCCATATCATTTTCAGAAATAAAGTTTGCATGTGCTAGTATAGTTGATCGATTCAATAATCCATAACTTAATAATGCTTCCGTATCAGACTTTCCACATCGATCAATAACATAATTATGCTCCCAATCACTTTCTGAACAATGCGTTTGTATGTAAGTTGAGTTTTCCGATGCCAAAGCACCTAGAGAGTGTAACGCTTCATCTGTACAGCTGGGTATAAAACGAGGCGTAACAGCAACCTGCACTCGGCCATCAGTATTATTTGAATTAGTTTTAACATAATTAATAAACTCTGCGGTTCCATCTAATGCGTCCTGAGTTGACAGGTCTCGATAGTACTCTGGACATTGCTCTGGATTGTCCATCACGACTTTACCAACGATAGCCCTTTGACCTAAGTTCAAACACACATCAGTCAAAATCTGATTAGCTTTTTGATGAATGGTGCCATAATAAACTGCAGTGGTTGTTCCAGTTTTCAATAGTGAAGCCACTAGGTCTGAATAAACCATCATGGCAAAATTATCGTCCTCATATTTTGCCTCCAACGGAAAAGTATACTTCTGCAACCATACTTCTAACGGAACATCTAAAGCCTTGCCCAATTGTGGCCATTGAGGAGCATGAATATGAAGATCAACAAACCCTGGAATCAAATATTGGGAACTTGGGATCACACTTAATGAATTTATTTTTTCAAATCTGGTTACCTGTTCATCATAATATGCAGTTCCGTGTTTTATTAACTCAATCACTTTTCCCTCATCATCAATCAACAATAATGCTTTTTTTAAAAACTCGATTCGATTTCTAGTAGGCGTATGTATTACCGAGCCTAAAATCGCTTTACCTTGCATATTATTCATTTTAGATCCTTCACATTATAAAACTATTAATCTAAAAATAATCTTTGGATTTTTGATTAACTAACAGTTTTAAGTTGATTTAAGTTATAAAATTTCTAGTCAGTGGTTATATTTTTTTTCAAACAATCAACAAAACAGTCAATAGCAAAGCTCTCAGTGAGTATGCCAGGGGAAAACCTTAAAATATGGCCTCGATTATCTATTAGGACTGACTCGTCAGCGCAGTCAGTAATAATTCGGTTGGCGTTGTCAATAGTTCCAACATTTACCATGACAGAACCACCCCGTGAATTTTGCTCAATAGGTGTAACAATATTCATCTCAGCATTTATAAGTAATTGTATCAACTCTTTAGTCATTGAGCGGTTCTTGGTTTCCTGCAAATCATTGCCGCCTTCGACCACCCATTGAAGACCTGGTAGGCTTGCTATGTAAGGCAATGGGTTGGGAGTACCATTTTCAAAACGTCTAGAATTAGATGACAAAGTAAAATTATCGATATCCCAATTCATTGGATTTTCTTGACTGAACCATCCTCTAAAGTTTGGAGTGAACAAATTAATCCTACTATCACGAACCCACACCACACCAGCGCCTGCAGTGCCGCACAGCCACTTCAATGATGTAGAAATAACTGCATCAAAACGAACAGGTAAATTTAATTTTCGAACACCCAAACATTGTGTCGCATCGCATACAAGTACGCAATTTTCAGGCGCTGCATCAGCTATTTCTTCCAAA
>Ga0209383_1000858_pt1 | contig 20225 bp, 19 predicted proteins | sample CoawatmetaG02DNA_FD_187510 | JGI IMG/M metagenome (GOLD analysis project Ga0209383, IMG submission 187510) | Marine microbial communities from the West Antarctic Peninsula - Coastal water metaG029-DNA (SPAdes) (version 2) | ecosystem: Environmental > Aquatic > Marine > Coastal ... | reverse complement strand
TATAGCATTTGTATTAGATATTTTTGAAAATATTAATATCGTTTATATGAACTTAAATTATTTAAATTTAAATGAAACACAGGTAATGATAGCAAGCACTATTACCTCATTCAAATGGATTACTATTATTGGCGTAATATGCTTAATAATTTATGGATTAATAAAATATCAAAAAAATAAAATTTGATATTTTTTACTATGGTAATTTAAATACAACGTACTATCATAATTAATTATCATGCTTAAAAAACTCAATCTTAATCTTATTATTCTCTCAATCTTAATGACTTTTTGTGCTTTGATCCCTAGAGTGCTTTTAGCACATTCAGCTGTTAGTTCTTTGCATATGCATATGAGTCAATATGCTGTCAGTACACCTGAAAGTTATATTTTAACAACCAAAGATTTTACATTTTGTGAGAGTTATAATCTTGCTACAGGAGTTTGTACTGGTGACACATATGAAGTTCCATCAGACACAGCCAATAGTAGATCTTGTGATGCAGTAGCACCTGGTGCTGATTGTGTATGGGCTTCATCGCTAAATATTCCTGCTGGATTAACTTTTAATTATGTCAGACAGACTATGATGAATGGTTATACCATGAAAGCAAGTGCAACTTATACAGATGCGCAAAAAACATATCCTGGTGGCTATTATGCAGTAGAATCAGATTCCTGTGCGACAAATTCAGCTGTAACAAATGTTGATGGTGTAATTGGGCAAGGTGCAGTTAATGGAACAGCTTCAGCTCAAGTAATGACAGGCCATACAGCTCCTGGCAATGAAACTAACAACCCATCTGCTGCAGGTGAAAAATTTTCTGGGAGCATATCAACAACTCCTTTAAAACTATCTAGTTTGATCGGCTCTGCCTATGAAAATGCTCTAATTGCAAACTTTGGATATGCTATAACTACTTCTAGCGGGGGAAGTGCTGTCTGGGTTGGTAATGCTGATACCGAAATTGATTATATTATTCCTTTAACGAGCACATACATTACAACTGGAAAGCAGCCACTGCTAACTATAAAAGTCAATGTAGCAAATACAGTTAATGCACAAACAATTGGTATTCATGCTGGTTCAACAGAAATTATTCCTGAGAATTGTTTGATTTGGAACAGTGGTATAACACTAGATCTTACTCTTTCAGATTAATATTGATTAGTGTTTAAAGTGGCGCACACCTGTAAAAGCCATTGAAATTCCTGCGTTATCAGCCGCTTTAATTACATCTTGATCATTCATTGAACCACCAGGTTGAATTACTGAAGTGGCACCAGATTCTATTGCCACAAGAAGCCCATCAGGAAAAGGAAAAAAAGCATCTGATGCAACTGTACATCCTTTAAGTGAATTTTCATCTGATTGATTATCCTTCATTTCATTATTTTTTATTACGGCAACGCTTGCACTATTTATCCGACTCATTTGTCCCGCCCCAATACCAATAGTTTTATTATTTTTAACATAAACTATAGCATTAGATTTTACGTGTTTACAAACTTTGAAAGCAAACAGCATATCTGTAGTTTGGTGGGTGGTAGGTTTCACTTTAGTTACTACACTTAAATCTAAAGTTGATAGTTTGTGGTTGTCATTAGACTGAAATAAAACCCCACCTTCTATACTTTTAAAATTATGTGAAATAGTATTTTCAAACATATTTTCTAGAATGAGTAGTCTTAAATTTTTCTTTGAGGCAATAATTTTTTTTGCATCATCAGTTATTGCTGGTGCAATAATTACTTCTGTAAATATTTCAATTATTTTTTTTGCAGTTTCCTCATCTAAAACTTGATTTAAAGCTATAATTCCACCAAAAGCACTTGAAGGATCGCATGCATATGCTTTTTTATAAGCATCCAACAAATTAATTCCAGATGCAACACCACATGGATTAGCGTGCTTAATTATTGCAACTGTAAAATCATTACTAGGATCAAATTCTTTAATTAATTGAAGTGCGGCATCTGCATCATTTAAATTATTATAACTAAGTTCCTTGCCTTGAATTAATTTAGCACTTGGTATGCCAGAACTATAAGTAGAGTTTGTATAGATGCCAGCATCTTGATGTGGATTTTCACCATAGCGAAGTTTTTTACTGAGCGTAGCAGGAGCAATAAAATTTTCTTTAAGATCATTTCTATTTCTTTTAAACCAACTACTAATTATTCCATCATAGTGAGCAGTTCGTTCAAATGTTATGGCTGCACATTTAGTTCTAAAATCTAAAGAAGTCTTGCCAGCATTATTATTTAATTCATCCATCAAATTACTATAATCAGAAATATCACTGATTACGCAAACATACTTATGGTTTTTTGATGCAGAGCGCAGCATTGCAGGTCCCCCAATATCTATATTTTCAACACAAATTTCATCCGTAGCACCTGTATTTATTGTATTTTCAAATGGATACAAATTAACAATTAGCAGGTCGATATTTTCAATATTATGCTCTTCTTGAGATTCTTTATGACTTTGATTGTCTCTAACTGCCAACAACCCACCATGAATGTTTGGATGTAATGTTTTAACGCGACCATCCATCATTTCAGGAAAATTTGTAACATCACTAACATCGGTTACTGGTATACTCATATCTCTTATGAATTGAGCAGTACCTCCTGTAGATATAAGTTTGATTTTTTCTTCGTGTAATTTTTTAATGATCAGATCTAAACCTGATTTATTTGAGACAGATATTAACGCAGTCTTAATTTTTATATCCAAGACTACTAACCTCTTAATTTAGCTATATTATTTGCATATTCTTTTTCGCCACCTATAAAGGTGGTCGTACCAGCAACAATAACATCAGCACCAGCTTCAAGAATAGATTCAATATTTTTAAAATTAACCCCACCATCTATTTCAAGTTCGATATGAGGATGAGAATCATCAATTTTTTTTCTTAATAATTTTAATTTTTCTAATGCTGCTGGGATAAATTTTTGGCCACCAAAACCTGGATACACACTCATTACTACAATTATATCAAGCTTGTCTAAAAAGGGTAATACCACTTCCCACTCAGTATCAGGATTAATTGCTAAGCCTGCTTTAACATTATGTGATTTAATTTTATCAATACATTTTTCAATATTATCATTTGCCTCAGGGTGAATGGATATAATATCAGCACCTGCTTTTACAAACTCATCTATATACGGCTCTATAGGGTCAATCATTAAATGAACATCAAATGGAATTGAAGTCTGATCTCTTACTGATTTTACAATACTTGGTCCCATAGAAATGTTTGGAACAAAATGACCATCCATTACATCTACATGAATATAGTCAGCCCCTGCTTTTGCAAGAGCAGCAACCTCCTCACCAAGTTTAGAAAAATCTGATGCTAAAATTGATGGTGAAACTTTAATCTTATTTGTCATGGAGCTATCTTTCTTATATCAAAAGCTTCTGAAGATTAAAACTTTTTATATAATTTAGAGATAAAAAAACCATCAATGCCACCTTCTTTCTGCAAATGTGGTAGTGTGCTCAAATAACCTTTTGGTGAAATAAAAGCTTGGTATTCAGGAAAGTCATCTTTATTAATTGGCATACTAGAAATTGAGGTATTATTTTTAAGGAAAGCTTCAATTTGGCCTTCACCTTCTTCATATTCTAATGAACAGACACAATAAACCAGAACACCGTTATCATTTAAAAATTCAACTGATCGTTCTAAGAGCATTTTTTGTAATTTGATATTAGATTTTATATCCTGTTGATCTTTTATATGAATTAAATCAGGATTTTTACGAATTGTGCCAGTTGCTGAACAAGGAGCATCTAGCAAAATAAAGTCATATTTCTGTTCTGGCTGCCATTTTAAAATATCAGCACAGATAATTTCAGGCTTTAACCCAGTGCGTTGAAAATTATCTTTCATAGTATCAATTCTTTTCCTTGATACTTCTACGCAAGTTACATGTGCACCCATTGCAACAAGTTGCATAGCTTTACCACCTGGAGCTGAGCATAAATCAAGCACATTTTTATCTCTAACATCTCCTAAAATATTGGCAGGTATAGTCGCACCAGCATCTTGTACCCACCACTTGCCTTCTTTAAAACCTTCAATCTCATTTACCTTTCCTGTTTGGTTCATTCTATAACTACCTGGCAAAGTAACTGGCAGTTGAAGCATATTAGTTTCTGTATCAACGTAACTAATATCCAAAGGAGGTTCTGATAAAGATGCATTTATTATTTTAATAGTTTCAGTTTTGCCATAAGTTTTTGACCAAGAATCCCAAAGCCAACCAGGGATCTTTTCTGATTCATCTAAAGTAGATTTTGTATTATTTTTTATAAATTTTCTGAGTACTGCATTAATCAATTTACTAAAGTGCATTAAACGTTTTTTATTTTTTGCAATTTCTACCCAAGAGTTAATTACAGCATAAGCAGGGCGTTCTAAATCAATAAGCTCAACTAGTGCAATACGAATACAGTTTCTAATCATAATATTGCGGGGCGATATGTTTTTATCAGTAAGTTGATTAATAATGTTATCGATTTCAAAAAGTTTTCTACACAAAGCTGATAAAATAAACTTAGTTTCAGATCTTTTATTTTTTATTTCACTGGCAACTCTATTATTATAAAAATGTTCTATAACTTCATTCAGTGGCGTTTTGCCACACATAAATTCATTAGCTATTTCTAGCGTTACAGTACGTTGATCATTTAATAGAGACATTGAATTGTTGACGGTTGATAAATTAGAATTATATAAACTCTTATGAAAAATATAACACTATACATTATTACATTTACACTATTTTTAATTACCTCTGCATTTGCAGAGACTTATGAAGTGCGAATGCTGAATAAGCTGGAAAAAGACCGTAATATCTTTAATCCTAGCATCCTCCATATTAAATCTGGCGATACTGTAAAGTGGGTTTCAGTAGATAAAGGACATAATATTGCTTTTACCAAAAAAGGTGTTCCAGAAGGTGTTGAATTATATAAGTCAAAAATAAATACTGATGCTGAATATACTTTTAATACCTCAGGTATTTATGCTTATAATTGTACGCCTCACTATGGATTAGGTATGATTGCATTTGTGGTTGTTGATGACGATCTATCAAACTTTGACCAAGTTGCTAAAATCAAATATCCTGGTAAATCTAAGAAGTTAGCCAAAACACTATTGGAGCAAATTAAGAATGGAAGCTGAAGATAAAAAAAAAGATATTAAATTAGAACAAACTGAAACAGAAGCTGCTAAGAAAAAAAATTTAAAAAAAGAAATTGGTGGTCAAGACGGCCCAGAGCCAACAAGATTTGGTGATTGGGAAAAAAAAGGGATTACTTCAGACTTTTAAATTATTTATTCATCCGATTATCAATAAGATCATCTACAACACTAGGATCGGCCAGAGTGGATGTATCACCTAAATTACTATAATCGTTCTCTGCAATTTTTCTTAAAATTCTTCGCATAATTTTACCAGATCTTGTTTTTGGTAATCCTGGAGCCCACTGGATTAAGTCTGGAGAAGCAATAGGACCAATTTCTTTTCTGACCCAAGCAATTAATTCTTTATATAATTTTTCAGAGCTTGGCTCGTCAGCATTAAGAGTTACATAGGCATAAATACCTTGCCCCTTAATATCATGCGGATAACCAACAACTGCAGCCTCACTAACTTTAGGATGCGCAACTAGAGCTGACTCGACTTCTGCAGTACCCATTCGATGTCCAGATACATTTATTACATCATCAACTCTGCCGGTGATCCAGTAATAACCATCCTCATCTCTTCGACATCCATCGCCTGTAAAATATTTACCTTCAAATTGAGAAAAATAAGTAGTTATAAATCTTTCATGATCACCATAAAGAGAACGCATTTGCCCCGGCCATGAGTCTGCTAAACATAATGAGCCTTCGCAGGCACCATCAAGCACCTTACCTTCTGCATCAACAATTTCTGGTTTTATTCCAAAAAATGGTTTTGTAGCCGAACCAGGTTTTTGGTCAATTGCACCTGGTAAAGCAGATATTAAAATTCCACCAGTTTCTGTTTGCCACCACGTATCAACAATGGGACATTTTTTTTCACCAATTACATTATAATACCACATCCAAGCCTCAGGGTTAATTGGCTCACCAACAGAACCTAATAACTTTAAACTTGAGCGATTGGTTTTTTTAACTGGACCATCGCCTTCACGCATAAGAGCGCGCAGTGCTGTAGGAGCAGTATAAAAAATATTTACTTTATGTTTATCCACTACTTGCCAAAATCTTGAGGCATCAGGATAATTTGGGACCCCTTCAAACATTAAAGTAGTGGCACCATTTGCAAGTGGTCCATAAACAATATAGCTATGGCCAGTTACCCAGCCAACATCTGCAGTACACCAATAGATGTCTCCAGGCTTATAATCAAAAACATACTCATGTGTCATTGATGCATAAACCATGTAGCCTCCAGTTGTATGCATTACACCTTTTGGTTTTCCAGTTGAGCCAGAAGTATAAAGAATAAATAAAGGGTCCTCAGCAGCCATCACTTCTGGCACACAATCAGAAGAGGACTGGTTTACTAAATCTTCATACCAAACATCCCTACCTTCTTTCCAATCAATTTTATTACCGGTACGCTTTACAACGATGCAATGTCTAACGTTACTAACAATATTCATTGCAGCATCTGTATTTGCTTTTAGTGGAATAGCTTTATTGCCTCTAACACCTTCATCTGCAGTTATTATAATATCAGATGCACAATCACTAATTCGACCAGCAAGTGCATCGGGTGAAAAGCCACCAAATACCACTGAATGAATCGCACCTATACGTGCACACGCCAACATTGCATAAGTTGCTTCTGGGATCATGGGCATATAAATTGTTATACGATCACCTTTTTTAGCGCCAAGTGATTTTAGGCCATTGGCTAATTTACACACCTCTTCATGTAATTCTTTATAAGTAATATATTTTGATTGAGATGGATCGTCACCCTCCCAAATAATAGCTGTTTGATTTGCCTTAGTAGCGAGATGTCTATCTATACAGTTTGCTGAAGCATTTAACTCACCATCATAATACCATTTTATTTTAAAATCTTTTTGTTGAAATGAAACATCTTTGACTTTGGCATAGGGAGTTATCCAATCAATTCGATTACCCTTCTCTTTCCAAAATTCTTCATTATTATTAAACGATTTTGAGTAATCAGATTCATACTGATCTGCATTAATTAATGCATTTTTTGACCATTCTTCATTTACTTTAAAAATTTTACTATTTGACATAAAAAATATCTTATTTAATCCCACCTAAATTGCAAATAATCTTCCATGACTTAGCATCTATTGGCATAACCGAAAGCCTAGATTGTTTTACTAATGCTAAATGACTAAGCCTCTTATCATCTTTAATTTGATCAAGATTTACTCTGTTTTTTAGTGGTTTTACAGCCATTACAGTTACCATTCCAAACCGTTCACTTTTATCTGTTGGGTCAGGATGATACTCGTTCTTTACTTTAACTATACCAATAATATCTCGTTCTTTTACAGAGTGGTAAAAAAAACATAAGTCACCTTTTTTCATTTTCTTCATATTATTAGATGCTTGATAATTTCTCACTCCATCCCAACCTTCTCCTTTGGACCCAACTTTAACTTGCTGTTCCCATGACCATGTACCTGGTTCAGATTTCATTAGCCAATATTCCATTTTAATTCTCCTTAATTATTGGTCGATTTAATAATTCACTGATAGTTTTATTAATATCTTTATCTTGATATAAAATTTTATGTATAGCGTCATTAAGTGGTAAAGATAATTGTAATTTTATTCCCAATTTCTTTATGGCCTTAACTGTATAAGCACCCTCAGCTACTGTTTTTTTACTTCTTAATATATTATCTAATTTCTTACCTTTTGCTAAATCAAAACCAAGAGAAAAATTTCTAGATTTTTTTGAAGAACAAGTAAGGAATAGATCGCCTAAACCAGATAAACCTGAAAGAGTTTCTGATTGCGCACCTAATTTTTTACCAACAGACTTTATTTCTGAAAAACTTCTTGAAATAACAGAAGCTACTGCATTTTCACCAAAATTTTTACCAACTATAATGCCACATCCAATTGCATAAATATTTTTCATAGCCCCACAAATTTGAGCACCAATTATATCATTTGATAAGTATGGTCGGAATGTTTTAGAACTAATTAAATTTGCTATAAACTTAGCATCAGATATTTTTTGTGCTGCAATAAGTGAAGCCGTAGGTTTACCTAAAGCAATCTCTAGTGCAAAATTTGGTCCAGACATAATTGCTAACTTATTACTTGGAAGTATTTTATTTATAACTTCACTTATTAAAGATGTTGATTTTATATCTATGCCCTTTGCACAATTGACTAAAATGCAATTTTTTTTAATTATTCTTTTTAAAGGCTTTAGAGTTGCTTGAATATATTGAGTAGGAACAACAATAAAAAGTACATCTAGCTTACTTAAATCCTCTAAAGAGTTAGTTACTTTTAATGATTTATTAAGCTTAATTTTATCTAAAAAAATTTTATTAACTCTAGTTTTTTCAATATTTTTTTTTACTTGAACTTCTTTTGCCCATAATAATACATTTAAATTTTTATCACTTAATAATTTTGCAATAGCTGTGCCCCAGGCTCCTGCACCCAAAATTCCTATAGCTGTATTATTGCGCATCAATTCGTTTTCCTTTTAAAAAAATAGCATCTTTATCTAATGGCCATCTTGGTTTAGGTGTAAATTTAAGACTATTGGTTTTTTTTCGTTTAAGTCTTTCAAGCCCTGCATACGCAATCATTGCGGCATTATCAGTACATAAATAAAGTGAAGGAAAATAAATATTATAATTGTTTTCTTTTCCAATATTAAAAAATATCTTTTTAATTTTTTGATTTGCTGCAACTCCACCTGCTACAACTATAGACACTTTTTCATTTGGGTAAATTTTCTTAAATTCATTAATAGCATTTTTAGTTTTTACTTCTAAAATATCACAAATAGTTTTTTGAAAAGATGCAGCTATATCACTTTTAAAGTTTTTATCTTTCTTTTTAGTTCCAGCTACTTTTTGTGCAACTGCCGTCTTTAAACCAGAAAAAGAAAAGTGACAGTTTTTTTGATCTATAATAGGTTTTGGAAAAGTGTATTTATTTTCATCACCTTGTAATGCATATTTTTCTATTTCAGGTCCGCCAGGATATTTTAAACCTAATACTCTTGCACTTTTATCGAATGCTTCTCCTAAAGCATCATCTAGAGTTGTGCCAATTCTTTTATAATTATTAAAACTCTTTATTATTGTAAATTCAGTATGCCCACCTGAAACCAATAACAATAAGTATGGATATTCAATCTGATGCTCTAGTTTTGCCGAGAGTGCGTGTCCTTCAAGATGATTGACAGCAATAAAAGGTTTTCTTAGAACGGAAGCCAATGTCTTTGCAGCAACAACCCCCACAATTAATCCACCTAATAATCCTGGACCTGCAGTAGCAGCAACAGCATCCACTTCATTTAACTTAACTTTTGCTGCTGATAATGCTTTTTTAATAAGTCCATCAATTACAGTGGAATGTGAGCGTGCAGCAATCTCAGGAATCACACCACCAGTTTTTGCATGAATTTTAATTTGAGAATTAACTATGTTAGAGAGTATTTCTTGTTCAAACTCTGATTTTTCTCTAACAAGTGAAACAGAAGTTTCGTCACAACTAGATTCTATGCCCAATACTATTCTTTTTTTGCTCATATTTTATTTTACTAAAAAACTCGAGATTTATATAAATTACCGTATAAAAGTATAGTGAAATATACACAGATAACTGTAAAAAACTTAATCAATAAAGCAAAATATTATTTATAACTAGAAGACCATGACTACTCATAAAAAATTAATTGTTGGCTCAAGGAGCAGTAGAATGGCATTGGCACAAACCAATCAGTTTATATCGGTATTTTTAGAAAAAAATCAAGATTTTAAGGCTGCAGATATTGAAATTAAGCTAATAACCACTACTGGAGATATAAAACAAAAAGAGCGACTAGATCTTATCGGTGGCAAGGGCCTGTTTGTAAAAGAGATAGAAGAACTATTACTGAATAAAGAAATTCATATAGCTGTCCATTCGATGAAAGACATGCCAACTATTATGACGCCCGGTTTAAAAATAGCAGCATGGCTTAAAAGAGGTGATGTGAGAGAAGCTTTAGTTAGTGTTAATAAAAAATCAATATTAGAACTTGTAGCCAACACCACCATTGGAACCAGTTCAATTAGAAGAAGAGCACAAGTTCTAAATCAAAGAAGAGATTTGTCGATTAAATTAATTAGAGGGAATGTTGACACTCGAATAAAGAAACTAGATCGAGGTGAATATGATGCATTAATTTTGGGTTATGGTGGATTACTAAGATTAGGTTTAGAAGCCAGAGTTGCTAAAATTTTTTCAACAGAAGAAATATTGCCACCAGCATGTCAAGCTGCAATTGGAATACAGACCTTAAATGAAGACAACGATATAATAAAATGTATCTCAAAAACTAACGATCATAATTCTTCCGTCGTTGGTATGGCTGAGCGCAGAGTATTAGAACAGTTACAGGCAAATTGTAATAGTCCTATTGGTGTTTTAGGGTACATAAGTGAAGGTAATAATTTTACAATTAAAGCAGAGTTATTTAGTCATGATGGCCAAGAAAAATATAGTGCCAGCGCATCAGGCTTATTAGAAAATGCATATAAGCTTGCTGAGGAGATAGTTGAAGATATCATAAAACAAGTGGGAATAAATTTTATTAAAGAATTAGATATTTTAAAAAATGATTTTAATTACACGCCCTAAAGAACAGTCTCAAGACTTGATGCTAGAGCTTGAAACAAAAGGGTTTATAGTTTTTCAAGAAAGTCTGTATAAAATTAAGTATGACAAAATTAAAATTAATTATGACAAAAATACTTATTACATTTTTCCAAGTATCAATTCAGTAAATAGTTTAGTTAAAAATAATGAAATTAAGAAATTTACAGGAGCAAATATCTTAGTTATTGGTACTACGGTAAAAAAAACGCTACAAAATTTGGGGTGTAAAAAAATACTAGCATCAACTAAAGACAGCAGTGAACTAATTAAAGTCTTACACCAGAGCAAATTCTTAAATGTTAAATTTATTTATTTATGCAGCAATATAATTAATACAGATTTTTTTAATAAAGTTAAGAAGCACAAAATTAATATCCAGAAAAAGATAGTCTATAAAACCTTACCGCGTTTAAAGTTGACCAATAAGTTGATCAATAGTTTAAAATTAGGCCACATAACAGCAGTACTATTTTACTCCAAATTAGCTGCTGAAACTTTTTTAAGACTAATCATTAGACAAAAACTGCAAAAAAAAGCAAAAGAACTGGAAATTTTTTGTTTAAGTGAGCGTATTGCAGCACCGTTTAAAAAGAAATACTTTATATATGTAAATATTGCCACACAACCAAACCAAACAGCTCTGATTGCCAAACTAATAGAAAAGCGCAACTTTCTTAAAAAAAACAAATAAACAGCTTGATAAGTTATTTAACCTTATTTGATTTTTTTTTAATAAAATGGCTAATTACAAGGCTAAATATACATAATTTCATTAGTTATACCTAGTTAAAGAATGACTACTAATTACTAATATAAAAGGAATAGAGATAATTATTGACTATTCTTAAGTTTTTACATTTAATACGTTCTAATGTGATAACTCTTAAATAAGAGGTTGCAAATTTTTTTTATAAAGTGAATTGGGGGAATAATTCATGAAGACAATACAACTAATGATACTGAAATTTTCAGTTATAATACTTTTTATATTTTCAACGCTTGCAGTTTCGAACGCAAGAGAGTTAAACACTGAATCATTTTCTGGGACAGTTAATACTACTTTAACTTCCGGTTTTACTATGCGTGCTTCAGATCGTGAGTGCGAACAAAATTTTGGTATGACATACACAAGTGTGGTTGCAGCTTACGGTACAGTTACCACGGGCAATGGTGCTGGTTGTTCAAAATTTAGAACAGATAATTATGGTAACCTATCTACCGAATTTATTAATATGCGTGGCAGTAACCCCAATTCTGACGATGGTAACTTAAATTTTGATAACACTGAAATAGTTAATGCAACACAAAAATTTTATACAGAAGTTATTGGAAATACCAATGGTTTTGGCATAAATCTATCGTTAACTGGAAGTTATAACCCTGTAAATTCCATTAGTACTCCTCATTTTAAAAGATTAAAACCAAATGCTCTTAAAGAACAAGAGCAAGACTTATCATTATTGAACGCATATGTTACAACTGAATTTGATACAGGTAATAATTATATTGATGTTACAATTGGTAGATCTGTAACTAGTTGGGGTGAAGCAACATTTATCCCAGTTACTATGAATGGATTAGTAACAAATGCATTAGATCTTACTAAGCTAAGAGCACCAGGTTCATCTATTAAAGAAGCACTAATTCCCACAGAACAAATTGTGTTAGCTTCAAATGTTGATGGTATAGGTATTGAAGCTTATTATCAATTTTCAGATTCAGAAGTTAAGTTAGATGCAGCTGGAACATTCTTTGGAAGCGAAGTTGTCGGTACAGGTGAAACAGGCCTAATCGTTGGTGGTGCATATGGCTTAGAACGTGCAGGTAATAATGCATGTCCTTACGAATTAACTTTAGGTGTGGGTGCTAACTGTACTGCTGCAGTCAGAGACGTTTCAATGGCGTCAGATGCGTATTCAGTGGATACATATTTAGATGAAGCATTTGAACTTGCTGGTTTATCTGCAGCTGCAGTAACAGGTGACGTCTTTGGTCAAGGTGCAAGTGCTAGTTTCACAGTGGGTGGATCTCTAGCCCTTAACAGTATTGTTGCTGCTCGAGGTTTAAGTAGTGCAACAACTGCAGGCAGTGCATATTATGGTGCTGGCTCTCAAGCATTATTTACCGCAGCTTTACAAAGAGCTGGAGCTAAAGTACATAGACCAAAAGATCGTGTAGCTGGACTTCTAATACATGCTGCAACTGATGGTAAATATAAAAATGCTAGAGATGATGGACAGTTTGGAATTAAATTATCAACATATGTTGATCAAGCTGGCGGTATAGATTTATCTTTCTTTTATTCTAATTATCACAGCAAAACTCCATACTTAAGATTAAAAGGAATGCAAGGCCTATTTGCGGGTGATCTTCATGGATTATTTCGCGTTGCAGCTTTTGACGAATTAGACAGTAATTTTGCACCTTTAGCAGGCGGTACAACCGAATTTACTGATGGGTCAGATGGTGCCTATGGTACAATATTTACAGGTTCTACTTACGGTCAAAATTTAATTAAAGCGATTCAAGAGGTTGCTTATGGTAGTGTTACTTGTAGTGCCGTCTTAGGAAGTCCTATGGCAGCAGCACAATCTGGTGGCGTTTTAACTGGTGCAACAGGTTCTGTATCTTCAAGGGAAAGAGCTGCATTTATGAATACTTTGATGGCAGTAGCCATGGATGGTGAAGCTAGAAGAGTACACAATCCTACTGCATGTGGAGTTTTTGTAAATGGTGCCAATGCAACCCTGAATGCTAATTATTCAAATAACTTTGTAGCTCTTGGTGGAACAAGTACTAATAAAGCCAATAGTGCGGCAGACGTAAATTTAGCCTTAATGGGCACAGCTGCACATATATTGGCAGCAATTACGCCGGTTAATTATTTGGAATATGACTTCATATACCCAGAAGATAATCAAATCTTTGGATCTAGCTTTAGCACAGTTGTTGATGGTATGGTTTTACAAGGGGAAATAAGTTATCGACCAGACTTCCCATTAGCAACGAACGGAAGCAGTCAAGTAAATCAAATGCTAGATGCCGTTGGTACAACACAGTCGTTAAACTGGCTTGCACATAATGGTTTAAATGCTGTTGGTAGCAGTGCTACCGCTGTAGGCGATGCAGGCGGTGATGGCATTCAAGCTACTCTAGCTACTCAAATGCTTGCTGCTGGTGGCAGTGCAGCTTACACTACTACATTACGTGACTTTAAACGTTCATCACTAAATGCAATTTCTGTAGCTACAGTTAATGCTAGTGACTTTTACTCAACACCATTTCTAAAATATGATGTTTGGTCAGCTGACATAGGTACAACTTCTGCATTCAATGCGTCACACCCACTTACAGTAACTATTGGGGCGGACAGTGCAGTATTCCTAACAGAGCTTGCTGCAGTTCACATTGCAGATCTAAATAATGGAAATGGTTATGTTGCTCGGGGCGGCTTTTCTGAAGGAGGAGATTCACCTGAGAAATGTCTAGGTGCTTTTGGAACATCGCATACTAATACTGCCGCAGTAGGTGTAACAAATATTGGTGCGGGACAAGTAGACGGTTTGTTTGGTAACGGTGGTTATTGTGAATCTAACCCTGGAGCTGGAGAAACTTCATATACTTATAGACTTGTAGGTTCGGCAACATACAACAACTTTGCAAATAGTAGTTGGGCCATTAAACCCAACTTTGCATGGTCTCATGATCCCTTAGGCTATGGTCCGTCATCTTTAGGTGGATTTGTTGAAGGTAGAATGTCCCTAGCTTTAGGATTGGGTGCGGACAATGGTGCAGTAAGTGCGTCATTATCTTATGTCAATCAAATGGGCGATATGGAAGCAAACTCACAAACAGATAAAGATACGATATCAGCATCTGTCTCATACGCATTTTAATTTAAGGAGAAATAGAAATGAAATTAATTAAACTAATAAAAACGACTGCTTTCGTAGCTATTGCTTCTTTAATGAGCATAGTTATTGCCCAGGCAGAAAGCCCAAAATACACTGTAGATAGTTCAAACTATATGCAGCATGCAGATAAGCTATCAGAAGGGCAAATGAAAGCATTTGAGAGTTATGCAGATTATAGAATTGATGTGTATCCAACTTCTGCAGAATGCAGATTACCTGATGCTGTAAGAGCAGTAAGTGGCAGTAATTCTAAAATGGTTAATGGCAATGAAGGTATTGAGTGGAATACATTAGGTGGAATGCCTTTCCCTAATCCAACTGAAGCTCAACACTACATTTGGAACCATAGATCGGCTCCACATTATAATGCGAGTATTCATAGAACATTAGTAGCATATATCGTTAAGAATGATGGTACGGCAACTATAGGTAAAGGTGATAATTACATTGAGTTTCCAGGTGCTTTAAATTCACCATTAAGAGGTCAAGTGGATCCAAATATTTATGCACTTTACATGGTGAAGAATCTATCACCCGCAAGAATTGCTGGTACATTAACAATGTTACACGATCCTTATGATAGTGCAGTTGAACAACGTAAAGCATGGCAATACAGCCCAGCAACACGTCGTGTGCGAAGAGCACCTGATGTTTCCTACGATTCATTTGTAGATCAAACTGGTGGATTAGCGACAATTGACTCATACAACATGTTTACTGGTGCGCAAGATCGTTTCGATTGGAATTTAGTTGGTAAAAAAAATATGTTAGTTCCTCATAATAACTCAAGATTGGGCGATGTTGGTGCAGCTGATAAAATTACTTCAAGCAGAAACTTTGTTGATCCTAGTCTTTACAGATATGAAGAGCGTGAAGTAGCAATTGTAGAAGCAACCTTAAAAGCTGGCTCAAGACACATTTTTCCAAAACAAATGATGTATGTGAGTACAGACGAACATAACGGTATCATGATTAGAGATCATTATGATGGTCAAGGCAATTTAGCTAAACACCAAATTGGTTCACGTGGAATTGACTCTGCTGCAGGTAATTGTCAATATAACGGCGAACAAACTATGGACTTTGCTACGAGAGCTTTTGTAATCCAAAATACTTTAGGTGAAGGTCATGATGACCTTGCTCTTGAGTATGATACAATTAACATGGGAATGAACTTTTATTCTCCAGATGGTTTAAGAAGATTTGCAAGATAATCACTTATACCTATAATTAAAAAAAGGCCTGAATTTCAGGCCTTTTTTTTACTTTAAAAATAAAAAAAGTACAGTAGACTTCGATTTATTCTAATAAAATTTTCAATAATTATGCGTTTATCAATATTAATAATAGTAGCTTTTTTCTCTGCAGTATTATCACCTACTCATGCATCTAATTTTAATTTAGATACGGGCTTTGCTGCTGATGCTAGTAAATATAATAAGACTTTAATTAATGCAGTTAGTAAAGCTGGCAATAGACTGATTGGTGTAGGCATTCATGGAATTATTATTTATTCGGATGATAATGGTACTAATTGGGAACAAGCATCTGTACCTACCTCTAAGACATTAACCGACATTGATTGTATAAGCGAAAAGATTTGTTGGGCTACTGGTCATGATGCTTATATTTTAAAAACTACAGACCGAGGTCAAAACTGGATCATCCAGCATCAAGATGTAATTTTTGATGCTCCATTATTATCAATCTCTATGTTTAATGAAAATGCTGGAATGGCAGTAGGTGCTTTTGCTAAATCTCTAATGACAACTGATGGCGGCAATACGTGGAAAGAATTTTTTGTAACTGAAGATGAGTTTCAACCGCATTTAAATAATGTTTTAGTCAATGGACAAAATGCTTATGTAACTGGTGAATTGGGCTTATTTTATCACTCTGCAGATCAAGGTCTCAATTGGTCAATATTTGAAACTGGATATACAGGATCTCTTTGGTCCTCTTTATTAATTTCTAAAAATGATCTAATTTTGATTGGAATGTCAGGCAATATTATTACTGCCACTCCTAATGACAATAATAAGTTTGAATTTAAGAATTATTATAATGGTGTGAAAAATACATTAACAAGTGCGGTAAATTTATCGAATGGTAAAATTGCTATTTCTGGACTTGGTGGTGTTATTTCAGTTATAGATTTTAATGATAATAAAAATATTTCAACATGTGTTCGACAAGACCGGCTTGGTAACAATGCAATATTTGAAGGAGAAAATGGCAATCTTCTTATTGTAGGACAAAAGGGTGCTCGATTACATAGTATGCAAGAATGTTACGCAAGCTCCATGCAAAGCACTAGTGTTAACACTTGGATTTCTTCTAAGATAAATTAATTTTTATGGAACGAGTAAAAAACAAAGTTGCCCTTATAACTGGTGGTGCTTCTGGTTTAGGCCTTGCAAGTGGCAAGATGCTGCTAGAGGAAGGTGCAAAAGTTATATTTACTGATATTAACTACAAAGCCCTAGAGGAAATTTCTCAACTTATTGATAAAAAATATCAAGCCTCATACAGTCTTAAAGAGTTAGATGTAACTAATGAAAATAATTGGAAAACTGTGTTAGCTGAAGTTATGGAGGAATATAAAGGTATTAATATTTTACTTAATAGTGCTGGTATATCCCTCGGTGCAGATATTGTTTCAACTTCATTTGATGTCTGGAAAAAAGTGCACGAAGTTAATTTGGATGGAGTTTTTTTGGGATGCAAGTATGCATTACCCCATATGGCTACAAGTGGAATTGGCTCAATTATTAATATTTCTTCGATTTCAGGTATTGTAGCTGGTTGGAATACAGCTGCTTATAATTCTTCAAAAGCAGGCGTGCGACATTTAAGTAAATCGATTGCCTTATACTGTGGCAAAAAAGAAATAAATGTAAGATGCAATTCCATACATCCAGCTTTTGTAGATACACCAATTTTAGATCCCATGAAACAAGCTTTTGGTGACGAAAGTGCAATTGAAAAACTTTCACGCCAAATCCCAATTAAAAAAATTGGTGACACAGATGATGTTGCTTATGCAGTTTTATATCTTGCCTCAGAGGAATCAAAATTTATGACTGGTGCAGAAATTGTTCTTGATGGTGGCCTTAGCGCAATGTAGCTTTAAGTTAAGCTAAAGTTATGTCTAAAGAAAAAACTGCCTTAATTATTTTACACCAACGACGATCGTCTATAGGTGATGTTGGGTTTAAATTAAAACAACGTGGTTATAAGATTGATGTAAGGAAACCATCATTAGGCGAAAAATTGCCCAGTAATATGGATCAACACGATGTGGCCATTATTTATGGTGGTCCAATGAGTGCTAATGATAATAATGCTGCAATTAAATATGAAACTGATTGGATTAATGTAGCTCTTGAGTCTAAGAAACCTTTTCTAGGTATATGTCTTGGAGCTCAAATGTTAGCTAAAAATTTAGGAGGCTCAGTACAAAGAGCAGCCAACAGATCACACGAAATTGGTTACTTTAAGATCATTCCAAATGAAGAAGGTTTGAAAATCTTTCAGCAACAAAAAACATTTTTCCAGTGGCATAATGAAGGCTTTACAGTTCCAAATTCATGTAAAGTCTTGGCACATGGTAGCAAGTTTCACCAGCAGGCGTTTAAGTATCAAAATGCCTTTGGCATTCAATTCCATCCTGAAGTTAATTTAAAGATGCATTTAGCGTGGCTATATTTTGCTGCCTATAAGCTAAAAGAACCTGGTGCTCAAACTCGAATAAAGCAGCTGAATTTAAGAATAAAACATGGAAAAAAAATCAATTTGTGGTTAGATCATTTTTTAGATAACTACTTATTAACGAATTAAAACATGGAACCTATTTTATTACTTTTATACCGGGTCATAGATATATATTTTTATATTTTAATTATCAATATTGTTCTGAGTTGGTTGATTGCGTTTAATATCGTCAATATGCAAAATAAAATTGTGGTATCAATTTTATACGCCACAAACAGATTAACTGATCCACTGCTAAATCCTGTAAGACGCATTCTACCTAATCTTGGAGGTATTGATATTTCTCCTATCATTCTTGTTCTATGTTTGTTATTTGTTCAAGATTACATACGATTTAATTTATATATATAAGGTAATATATGACAGCTACTATTATCGACGGAAAAATTATTGCAGCCGAAGTACGAGCCGAGGCCAAACAAGAAGTAGAAAAGTTTGTTGGCTTATATAAAACTAACCCTTGTCTAGCAGTTGTCCTAGTTGGTGAGAATCCAGCAAGCCAAGTATATGTGAGAACAAAATCAAAAATGGCTAAAGAGATAGGTATGGATGTTGAAGATCATATTAAAGATACAAATATTTCCGAACAAGAATTAATAGATTTAATAAGCCAATTAAATAATGATAAAAAAGTTAATGGGATATTAGTGCAATTACCTATGCCTGATCACATTGACTCAAGAGTAATTATAGATGCTATTGATCCTATAAAAGATGTTGATGGATTTCATGCCTTAAATGTTGGCCGCAATTCAATTGGTGGTGATTTATTAAAAAAATCTTTTGTCCCATGTACTCCATTAGGATGTTATTTGATGCTAAAAAAAAGTATTCCAAACTTAGTTGGTATGCATGCAGTAATTATTGGACGCTCAAATATTGTCGGCAAGCCTATGGCACAATTACTATTAGAAGAGTCTTGTACGGTAACAACGGTACATTCAAAAACCAAAGATATTGAAACAATTACTAAGCAAGCAGATATTTTAGTTGCAGCTGTTGGTAGACCTTTAATAGTTAAAGCTAATTGGGTAAAGCCAGGAGCAGTAGTAATTGATGTGGGAATTAATAGAGTGGAAAATCCAGAAGACAAATCAAAAACTATGCTGGTAGGCGATGTTGATTATACAGATGTAGCAAGAATTGCAGCAGCTATTACACCCGTGCCAGGTGGTGTTGGCCCCATGACTATTGCTTGTTTACTTAGAAATACAGTAAAAGCAGCATTTTCTCAAAATTAAAATAGAATATATCTTCAAATTGAGGCTTTTATGTCTGATATATTAATTGTATAATTTTTTATATTAATTTTTTATATTAATTTTTATTTGAAAGTATTTGTTATGAGATCATTTATTTCTATTTTTTTTGCAATTGTATTTATCACAACTGGTGTAAATGCAAGCACCAATAGCAATTTAGATAATAAGTTTATAACGAAAGATATTTTTGTTGAATCCTTGAATTTAGAAACATTTGATAATTTCTTAACTTCTATTGATTTATTTGAGACACCTAAATCAAATTTTTTTAAAATTCCTAATGAAAATGATATAAATAAAATAAAAACTCAATTTATTTTTAATAATCGATTTAATACACTAGATCTATTATTAAGATTCAAAAT
>Ga0209383_1000856_pt1 | contig 20328 bp, 17 predicted proteins | sample CoawatmetaG02DNA_FD_187510 | JGI IMG/M metagenome (GOLD analysis project Ga0209383, IMG submission 187510) | Marine microbial communities from the West Antarctic Peninsula - Coastal water metaG029-DNA (SPAdes) (version 2) | ecosystem: Environmental > Aquatic > Marine > Coastal ... | reverse complement strand
AAAAGTTTAATTTTTTTTAATATTTAAATTTTATAGCCATACTCTGTTCTTTAAAGTCAGAGTATGGCTTTTTTTTTTGAAATAATTCTTAATTCTTTTACAATTTTAAGTGTTTAGCATCATTAATTTCTTTTAGTTGCTTGTCCTTACCATAAGCAAAGTGTTTATCCATATCTGGATAATATTGATAGGCGATTGGCTTTCTACCTAAACTAACTGCCATTTCTCTTACATGATGAGGGTCTGCTCCACAGCAAATGCCGATAAAGTTTACATTCATTTCAGCACAATCTTTTGCAAAATTACCCATTTCAAATCTTGTACAAGTCAGGCCATCAAGGGCAATATGAGAAACATTGCCATCAATACAATCACAACCTTTATCTTTAATGTACATGAAAGTCGGATACTCTTCATTTGTTCTAAAGGGAACAGGAAGAGCAGCAACATGACAAGAGACACTTTTTTTAATCTCAGGCAATAGTTTTTTCATCATTGTAGGACCACGATAACAATTTAAGCCAACTACATCTGCTCCATGATCCTCTAGTATTTTACAAGATTCACCAACTGAATGCCCGTCCCTTGTTTTATCTCCTGCAGGAACAGCTAAGTTTACAACGGCAATCATTCCTGCATCTTTAATTGCTTTAAGAGCAATTTTAGCTTCACCCGTCCAAGAAATTGTTTCCGCTATTACAAAATCTACTCCAGCATCTTTAGCCCAACCAATTTGTTCTTCAAACATTTTTTGACAATCAATATGGGATTGCTTATCTGCAGTGTCATATATGTTTGTATTAGCAACATTGCCAGCAACCATTAAATTTAACTCTGGAAATTCATCAGCTGCAGCTTTAGCTATTTTTAAAGCATTAGTCTGAAGAGACTCTAAAAGATGCTCTTTTCCAATGAGTTTTAATTTTTCACGATGCCCATAATAAGTGAAGGCTTCCACAACATCAGAACCAGATCTAATAAATTCACGATGCAGCTGAGTTACTACTTCAGGATGTTCTAAAACAACCTCCGGTACATAAGCTCCTGCCGAAAGATAGCCTCTTCTCTCCATAGCAAATAAATAGCCTTCTGCACATATAACAGGACCTTGGTCCAATCTTTCAATAAGATTCATTATTTTTACGTTATATTTTTTTCTTTTAAGATAAATATTTTTTTTGAGTCCCAAGACCAATTGAAATTAAAGTCTCCAATTCATGCGTTTCTAAAGATTCAGAAACTTTTTCGTAAGTTGCATTCTTACCTAAAATTTCAACAGGATACCCTAAATGTAAGAATCGATCAGGAATGTCTGAAACATCAATCGTAATTAAATCCATAGAAATTCTTCCAAGAACTTTTGCAGGAATATTATTTATATACGTAACCGCTCGATTACTTGCTGACCTCATATAACCATTCGCATAACCAAAATTAATAGTAGCGGTCTTAGTTTTTTTCTGAGCAGTATATGTTCTTCCATAACCTACAGTTTCATTTCTATTAATAGATGAGATTTGAATAATAGGTGCGTACAAGGATGCTACTTGTTTAAGTCCAAATGATTCTTTTTTAAAAGGATTCATTCCGTACAAGCTTTTACCCGGCCTAACATAATCTAAGTGATAGTTTGAGTTCAAGAAGCAACCTGATGAATTAGAAATACTTAATTTATAATTAAAATTCTTATTTAAGCTTTTTAATTGTTTTAATTGGTTATTACAAATTTTTTTATTTTTTTCATCAGCTGAAGTGAAATGGCTCATTAAGAACAAGACATTAATCATTTTTAACTTTTCATTTAGATAAGAAAAATTATTAAGTTTAAAACCCATTCTATTCATTCCTGTATCTAAATGTATAATTGCACTTATTTTCTTATCTTTTAATAAACTGTATTTTAAAATAAGTTCTAATTGAGCTGGGTTATTAATGATAGGAATGATTTTATGATTATCTAAAATTCTCACTTCATCGTCATTAATAGGTCCTGAGAGAAAATAAATCCTTATTGTTTTATATATATTTCTTAATTTGAGAGCGTCTTCGATATTGGCAACATAAAAATCTTTGCATCCTGATTTTATTAGAGTTCCAGAGCACTTTATCATTCCATGCCCATAGCTATCGCCTTTAACTACTCCTATAAGAGCTGAGGTGTTTGTAACTTGATTAATTTTTCTATAATTAAATTGAAGTGACTTTAAATCAATTAATAATTGAGCTTTTTCAATGGTTTTCATATAAATTCTAATTTTATGAATATTTTGCTGTTCCGAAATATGAAACTTTTAGCTTTATACTGCATGCCTTTCAGATATATAATAAATTAAGGAATAATAAAGTGAATTTAATATCTTTATTGATTTAAATCACTTTAAACTTTTGATATTTTTATATCAAATAATTAATGAGGAGGACTATATGAAAATAAGAAATAATATTGTTGGTTTAATCTCAGCAGTTGTTATCGCATTATCAAGTTTTGCTAATATTGCGAAAGCCGCTAGCTCAGATCCAATTAGAATTCCAGTTTTAAACTGGTCAAGTCAAATCGTAATGGCTAATGTTATTGGTCAAGTATACGAAGAATTAGGTTATAATGTTGAGCTAGTTCCAGCTGAATCTGCTTCAAGATATGAAGCTGTCAGAAATGGTGATCTTCATTTAGCTCATGAAACATGGCAGTCAACTATGGCTAAGCCTATGTATGAGGCAATGGATAAAGGTGGCTTAATTGATGCCGGTAGTCATGCTGCCCCAACTCTAGAAGATATGGGTGTACCTAACTGGGTTATTGAGCAAGACTTATGTCCTGGTCTTCCAGCTTGGGAAGCATTAAAAGACTGTAGTGCAAATTTTGCTACTGCTGACTCAGAAGGAAAAGGTCGTTGGTTAGAAGGACCTCAAGAGTGGCACGGTGACGTTATGCCAAACAGACTTTTAGGTCTTGGCTTAGAAGATAAGTGGACTGTTAAATTTGCTGGAAGTGCTGATGCTCTTTGGGCTGAACTTGCTGCGGCTAAAAAAGAAGGCCGTGGAACAGTTATCTTTAACTGGACACCAAACTTTACTGACGCTGAAGGATTTACATTTATTAAATTCCCTACATTTACTCAAGGCTGTAGAATTGAAGACGGTGGTTCTGTTGAAACTACAGGTTGTGGTTCACCAGTTGGTTGGTTAAAGAAGGCAGCTAATATTAAGTTCCCTCTTACTCACCCAAGCGCATACAAGTTCTTAACTAAAATGGAAGCTACTGCCGGTCAAATCGGTGAAATGGCTAACAATGTTGATAACTTGGGCATGACTCATGCTGATGCCGCATCTGCATTTATTTCTAATAATAGAGCTGCAGTTGATGAGTGGTTGAAGTAGTTATCATTCAAAACTTATAATTTAAATCCCCCCCTTTTTTTTATTTAGGGGGGATTTTCTTTAATTTTTAAAGCATAATAATTTAATCAAATGTCTGAAAAATCAAATCTAAATAAATTACCTGTTATTAAATGTGAATCTGTTTATAAAATTTTTGGTAATAACGCAAAAAAATTATTAGATGAATCTAAAGGTAAAGTTGATGCAAAAGCTTTTCATTCTGCTGGCTGTATAGTTGGTGTAAATAATGCATCTTTTGAAGTTCATAAAGGTGAAATGCTTGTCGTAATGGGCTTATCAGGTTCAGGTAAATCCACTTTACTCAGATGTATTTCAAGACTGAGTGAGTCTACTTCAGGGAAAATCTATATTGACGGAGAAGACCTTAATGCCATGAACAGTAAAGAGCTCATTGAACTTAGAAGAAATAAAATGGGAATGGTTTTTCAAAACTTCGCCTTATTGCCTCATAAAACAGTATTAGAAAATATTGCGTTCCCGCTTCAAGTTAAAGGAATGCCAACAAAAGATAGCATAGTTAAAGCTATGGAGATGGTGGAACTGGTTGGTCTCACAGGGAGAGAAAATTATTTTCCAAGAGAACTCTCTGGTGGGCAACAGCAAAGAGTAGGGATTGCTCGTTCGCTTGCTGTTGAGCCAGATATCTGGTTTTTAGACGAACCATTCTCGGCCCTTGATCCATTAATTCGAAAAGAGATGCAGGATGAATTTTTACGATTGCAAGGAGTTTTAAATAAAACAATTATGTTTGTTACTCATGATTTTGATGAGGCACTTCGTTTAGCAGATAGAATTGCAATTATGAAGGATGGAATAATTGAACAGTTAGACACTCCGGATAATATAGTTTTAAATCCAGCAACTGATTATGTTAAAAAATTTACTCAAGATGTTCCAAGAGAAAAAGTTCTCAAAATCGAATCGATTATGGACCCAGTGGACAAAAACAGCTCTAACTCTTTAAAAATTTCTAAAGATGCTATAATTGAAACAGTTGCTGAATCTATCTTAAATAGCAATGAATCAATTGCAGTTATTGATCCTAAAAATAATCAAATAGTTGGAGCTCTCCATCCTTCAAAAGTAATTAAAGTTTTATTTGGTCATTAACTTTTAATGATTCATGATTGAAAATCTAAAAAAATCTAGACCAATGCAATTTGGTTTATTGATTTTAATTTTTTTATTCTTTTATTTTATAATTCCGCAGTCTGAAGATAATTATCTATGGAGATTTCCTTCTTTGCTTAAGGGATTTCCCTTATTTATTAATAACTTAATTTATAATGCTCTATATGAATGGCTCCCTTTAAAGGTTTGGGATCCTGTATTTGAAATGTATGAAAATAAACCCATAGTCAGAGAGGTAACTAGAGCTATTTCAAGAGGAGTTTTATTCTTAATTATTTTGATTAGAGAAATTTTTCTAGGCGGTGCTCAAACAATAGGAGTTTTTGTAGATGGCTCTTGGTTGAGTGCTAATAGGTGGTTCACATGGCCAGCCCTTCCTTGGACAGTAGTGGTTGCCGGATTTATGTTAATCGGTATGCATCTTCAAGGCTTACGTTTAGCAATACTTGCTGGAATAGGTGCATTCTATTTATCTTTTTTTGGACAGTGGCAACCTTCAATGCAAACATTGTCTTTTGTTCTTATTACAGCACCGATTTGTTTTATCTTCGGTTTAAGCTTAGGTATTTGGGGATATTTAAATAAAAAAGTTGAAAATGCCTTACAGCCTATTTTAAATATTGCTCAAACAATGCCACATTTTTCTTTTTTAGTTCCTGTAATGATACTATTTGGTATTGGCGATCACGCAGGCGCTATTGCAACTATTATATTCGCAACGCCTCCAATGGTGCGATTGACTATTCTTGGATTAAAAAAGATATCTCCTGAAGTTGTTGAATCTGGATTAATGAGTGGATGTAATAAATTTCAATTACTGTTTAAAGTTCTTATTCCTACAGCAAGAACAGATATTCTAATTGGTGTTAATCAGGTTATTATGCAATGTCTTGCTATGACAGTTATCGCATCTTTTATTGGAGCTAAAGGCTTAGGTTTTAATTTAAAAGTAGCTCTGAATTCATTAAAGATAGGTAAGGCTGCAGAAATAGGAATTTGTATTGTGATTATTGCTGTTGTTTTAGATAAATTCTCTTTAGCTTGGGCGAATAAACAAAAAAACTATTTTGCAAACTTAAATTTTTTTCAAAAAAATAAAAATTTAATTTTATTTACAGTTATATTAATTATAGGTTCTATTTTTGCTTACATTGGCAGTTTGTTTTTTAATAATATTAATTACTTATACCTTATCCCCTATGAGAAAGGTTTTAGTATATCTCCCTTTATAGACTCCTTTGTTGATTGGGTATGGGAAACTTTTTTTTACTATCTAAACTCATTTAATATTTTTTTGATTACCAACGTTCTATTCCCAATGAAAAATGCTTATTTAGGAATGCCAGTGATTTCTACTTTTATTTTAGTCATGGGTACAGGGTATATAATTGGTGGTATTAGATCAGCTGTAATTGTAGGATTATTAATATTATTTATAGCTCTATCTGAGTATTGGGATAGAGCTTTAATTACCGCCTATATGGCAACATTTGCTGTAATTATTTCGTCCATTATAGGTTTACTAGTTGGTTCTATTTGTGCACAGAATTCTAAATTAACAAAATTTATGCTTTTCATATGTGACTTTTTTCAAACATTCCCCTCTTTCGTTTATCTAATCCCTGTAATACTTCTTTTTGGAATTACAGATACTTCCGTTTTACTTGCAGCTATTGTTTACGCAACAATCCCCTCAACAAGATATACTATAGAAGGATTAAGAAGTGTTCCTTTATCTCTCCATGAGGCTGGATCGATGTCAGGAGTTTCTCGACTACAAAGATGGACTAACATTGAGATACCTTTAGCTTTCCCTCACATAATGTTAGGAATTAATCAAACAGTAGTTTTTTCTTTATTTATGGTAATCCTAGGTGCCTTAATTGGAACTGAAGATTTAGGTCAAGTAATCATGGGAGCATTATCTAGAAGTGACGGCGCGGGAGTAGCATTAACTCTAGGTATTTTTGTCTCTTTTATGTGTCTTGCGGTAGATCACTTAATTCGAACTTGGTCTGAAAGACAAAAAAAATTACTTGGTATAGATTGATATTTAAATGATCAAATATTTATACCTTATCTTAGCTATTTCTTTTGAAGTGATAGGAACATGTACTTTGAAGGCATCACAAGGATTCACAATTCTTAAGCCAAGTATTTTAACTATAATATGCTATTCAGCTTGTTTTTATTTTTTAGCATTAACTTTTAAACACTTTGAATCAGTCGGATATGTTTATGCAGTATGGTCAGGATTTGGAATAGTGCTATTAACTCTAATAGGTATTTTTTATTTCAAAAACCAAATGGATGTCGCGGGTATAATCGGGTTAGGTTTAATTTTGCTAGGTGTGATAGTTTTAAATTTATTTTCTAAAATATCGGTTTAATTAGACTTATTGTCATGATGATATTTGCTCAATCCCATAATATGAAACAAAAAAAAATATTAAAATTAAGATTATTTATGTTTTTATGGTTAATATAAAAACATGATAATACCTTCAATTTCAAAGCCATATGAGCCAGGCTTACCATCCTTAAAAGATAATCAAGAACAATATTCTGTTCATGGTAATGGGTCTATGGCTATTAAGCTTGAACAAGGAGATAGCTTTCATATTGTTAATTTAGAAGGTCATCAAAAAGCTGAAATAGTTTGTTTTTTAAAAAATGGTAAAAATGATTTATCAGCATTAGGCTTAAAAAAAGAGCATGACGGCTCACTCTCAAAATCTATTCTAAATCAAGACACTGAGTCAGCAGCAGTTGTTAAATTAAAATTAAAAAAATATAAGATTGATATTAATACTATTAATGAATCGGTTTTAGTTTTTTCTAATGAATCTTTAGTGGGTTCAATTGAAAAATTTACCGCACAATTAAACTGTATTTGTATAGTGTCGGCCCCGGGACAAATTGATATTCTCTCAGAAGGAGTTCCGGCAACTGACTTGAGATTAATTGTCGAAAGAGTGAAGTCTAGGATTGAAGGAGAATATATTTTACCTGATCCGATAGGAGACCCTATTAATGAAATTTTTATTAAAAGACAAACAGCAATTGCCTATGAGGTAGAAGAAGGAGATTACATTCAAGTCATAGATGTATTCGGAAGACAGTGTTCTGATTTTACTGCTTTTGATGCCAGGTTATTGCAAAATGGAAAAGAAGCCGGTATTGACACGACTAACTCAAGATACATCATGGGTGGTGGATCGATGCCGGGCCTTCATTCAAAATATTTTACCGAAAATCACGAACCTTTAATTGAAGTCATTAGAGATACCGTTGGTCGTCATGACACATTCGGCACAGCATGCACATCTAAATTTTATGATGATCACGGTTATTTTGGACATCCTAATTGTTCTGATAATTTTAATTATGCTTTAGATTCTTACTCAGTAAGAAAAAGATTGGGCTGGAATGCTATAAATCTTTTTTATAATACAAGTATTGACGGAAACAATTCTATTGTCTTTGATGAACCTTATTCTAGACCGGGAGATTACATTTTAATGAAGGCAGTAAAAAATTTAGTATGTGTAACTTCAGCTTGCCCTGATGATATAGATCCTGCTAATGGTTGGAATTGTACGGATATGTTTGTTAGAATTTACCGACCAAATAAACCATTTAGTAAAGGAGAAGCTTATAGAATGAAACCCGATGCAGAACCAAAATTAACGAAAGAAACAGGCTTTCACCCGCGCGTCTCTAAGTTGACGGAAAATATAATTGATTATAAAGGTTTCTGGCTTGCCACAAAATATAATAATAATGGCGCTCTTCAGGAATATGAAGCTTGTCGAGAAAGAGCGATTATTATGGATTTATCCGCTCTAAGAAAATTTGAAATTTTAGGCCCTGATTCTGAAGAATTAATGCAAAGAACATGTACGAGAAATATTAGAAAACTAGCAGTGGGACAAGTTGTGTATACGGCAATGTGTTATGACCATGGGGGTATGGTTGATGACGGAACAGTATTTAAAATGACTGACACTAATTTTAGATGGATTTGTGGAGATGAATATTGCGGAGAGTGGTTACGAGAAAAAGCAAAAGAATTTGGTTTAAAAGTTTGGATTAAATCTTCTACTGATAATCTTCATAACGTTTCTGTCCAAGGACCAAGAAGTAGAGAAATTATGAAAAAAATTACTTGGACTCCTGATCATCAGGTTCCTCTTCAAGATCTTGGTTGGTTTAGATTTACAATAGGTAATTTACATAAATTAAATGGCATACCTATTATGGTATCACGAACTGGTTACACTGGTGAATTAGGATACGAAATTTTTTGTCACCCAAGACATGCTACAGAGGTTTGGGATGCAGTAATGAAAGCTGGAGATGAGTTTCAAATTTTACCTATGGGTTTAGATGCCTTAGATTTAGTAAGAATTGAAGCTGGGCTTATTTTTGCAAATTATGAATTTGATGATCAGACAGATCCTTTTGAGGCCGGCATTAGTTTTACAGTTCCTTTAAAATCAAAAGAAGATGATTTCATAGGAAAAGAAAATTTAATTAAAAGAAAAGCCAACCCTCAAAGAACATTAGTGGGTTTAGAAATTGAGGGAAATGAGCTTTGTGGCCATGGTGATTGTGTTCATGAAGTTGGTGGGAGAGCTCAGATCGGTACTATTACCAGTGGGATGAAATCACCAACATTAAATAAAATAATAGCATTATGTAAAATGGACATTAACTATTCTACAATTGATATTGAAGTTGAAATTGGAAAATTAGACGGACATCAAAAAAGAATAAAAGCAAAAGTTGTTAAATTTCCTTTTTATGATCCTGATAAATTAAGAGTACGAGCTTAAATTTCTAATTAAGAATCTGAATTTATTTTCAAACTACTCTCCAAATTATTGAATTAGTTAAGCTAAAATAATAATAATTTACATCTTTTTTATTTTTAAATATTTTATCTATATGGTCAATAAATCAAAAACAAAAATAAATTTTTGCTCTCAGAAGATAGCAAAAAAAATAGAGGAATCTTATATTCCTACCTTTATCGATAGATTTAATTTAGTTCATCAGGTGAATCTTCATAAAAATTATAAGTATAAATCATGGATGGATCAAAACTCTACTATTAAGAACAAAAATTAAAAAATAGTTTTAATTTTTCATATAAGACTCATAGGAGTCATCTAATTCTTCAAGCCATGGTGTGTGATGAGAAGGAGCTTTATTGTTAGTCATAACAGATTTATAAGACTTGTTTCTGTAGCCCATTATATCATTATGTTTATCGCTTTCCCACTCCATGAATAATTTATTTACTCCTTCAATATCAAATGTAGGGTAATCAGTAGCCTCCATTAATTCTTTTGTGTAATCGCCCTGGAACCAAATCATATCTTCATCAGTTTTTAGATTTTCTTCTCGGTCCTTCCATTCTTTGTTGTTTTTAAGCATTTCATTTTTATCAGGAAGTTTAATTTTGTTCATGATATAATCTCTTGCATACCAGGCCTGAACATCGAACATATTAAAGGTATAGAACTGATCTTGCATACCTAAATACATCATCTTTGGATTATTTAACCAGAAAATACCTTTGTAAATATTAAGTGGCCATAAGCAATTATTAGTTTTTAATTTTAGATCTTCAGTTAAGAAAGGAAAGTGGTGTAAGTAACCAGTACATAAAATTATTGCATCAACAACTCGAGAAGAACCATCTATAAAGTGAATTTTATTTCCTTCTTCAATTTTGCTAATTAAAGGAACTTGTGAGAAATTATCGGGCCAGTGAAAACCTGTAGGGTTAGTTCTGTAGCTAATTGTTACAGATTTTGCACCATATTTATAACATTGTGATGCTATATCTTCAGCAGAATAACTGGTACCAACTATTAAAAGATCTTTATTTTTAAACTCTAATGCATCTCTAAAATCATGAGCATGCATGACGCGTCCACCAAATTTGTCAAGTCCGTCGAAGGTAGGAACATTAGGTGTTGAAAAATGACCACTTGCACAAACAACATAATCAAAATCTTCTACATAAACTTTATCATTTACTAAATCGTGTGAAGTAATTGTAAAATTATTTACTTCTTCATTAAAGATTACACTTCTAACAGGTGTTCTAAATCTAATTTTATCTCTAAAATTAGATTTTGCTAATCTTCCCTGAATGTAATCTAACATGACAGCTCTTGGTGGGTAAGATGCTATCGGCTTTCCAAAATGTTCTTCAAAACTATAATCAGCAAATTCTAGACATTCTTTTGGTCCATTAGACCATAGGTATCGATACATACTGCAATGCACAGGCTCTCCAAATTCATCAGTTCCTGTTCTCCACGTATAATTCCATAATCCTCCCCAGTCTTCTTGTTTTTCAAAACAAACAACTTCAGGAATTTTATTTCCTTTTTTTTCTGCTGATTCAAATGCTCTTAATTGAGCTAACCCACTAGGTCCAGCACCTATGATTGCAACTTTTGTCATACTTTTTTACCCATATTTTATAAAATTTTAATGGATTTATCTTAATTTAACAAATAATAAATGTTAATAACCCCATACTATATGACAAAAATATCGATTAAACATGTTCCATAATATGAAACATCATTATATAAGAATCAAAATTGATCTATATATTTTTAAAAAAAAGATTAAATATGCAAAAATATTCAATATTCAGTTTAATTAAAAATGCCTTTTCCGATCATCAAAATTGGGACTTAGCTTGGAAAGACCCTGAGCCAAAAAAAGAATATGATGTAATCATAATTGGCGGTGGTGGACATGGTCTAGCTACTGCTTATTACTTAGCTAAAGAGCATAATATTACTAACGTTGCTGTTATTGAAAAAGGATGGATAGGTGGTGGTAACGTTGGAAGAAACACAACAATCCTTAGATCAAATTATATGTTTGATGCAAATGCACATTTTTATGAGTTAGGAATGAAGTTGTGGGAAAATTTGAGCCAAGAATTAAATTACAATGTTATGTATTCTCCTCGAGGAATAATTAACTTAGCACATACAGACGGTCAACTAAATGCCTTTGCACGTAGAGGTAATTCAATGAGATTGAATGGTATTGACGCCATCTTGCTTAATAGAGAAGAAGTAAGAAAAATGATTCCATTTGCAGATTTCTCTGAAACATGTCGTTTTCCAATTGTAGGTGGACTGATGCAGCCAAGAGGTGGCACGGCTCGTCACGATGCCGTTGCATGGGGCTATGCAAGACAAGCTGACTCAATGGGAGTTGATATTATTCAAAATTGTGAAGTGACAGGATTTGATATTGAAAACGGAAAAATTTCTGGAGTTAGAACTTCAAGAGGAGATATAAAGGCAAAAAAAGTTGGTTTATGTGTAGCGGGAAGTACCACTTTACTTGCAGATAAACTAAATATGAGGTTACCAATTGAAGCTCATGTTTTGCAAGCTTGTGTGTCTGAACCTGTAAAGCCACTTCTTCATAATGTAGTAACTTTTGGAGCAGGCCATTTCTATTGTAGTCAATCTGATAAAGGTGAAATGGTAATGGGTGGTGATTTGGATGGATATAACAGTTATGCTCAAAGAGGAAACTTACCAATGATACAGCATGTTTTATCTGGAGGCTTGGCGGTATTTCCAAATTTTAGTAGATTAAAAATGTTAAGAAGCTGGGGTGGAATAATGGATATGTCTATGGATGGCACTCCTATTATTGATAAAACTCATATTGATGGTGTGTATCTTAATTGTGGTTGGTGTTATGGTGGTTTTAAAGCTACTCCTTGTTCTGGTTTTGTTTTCGCTCATACCATTGCTAAAGATGAAGCCCATGAATTAAATGCACCCTTTAACCTAGAAAGATTTCATACTGGTAACATCCTTGACGAAAAAGGCGTGGGCCCAAAGCCCTGGATAGGTTAATTTATGCTTGAAATTAAATGTCCACATTGCGGTAAGAGATCACAAAATGAATTTGCCTATGGTGGTGATGCGACTATCAAAAGACCTAAGTTAGGTGATAAAGTTTCTACAAAAGATTGGGATGATTTTGTATATTTTAGAGATAATCCAAGAGGTAAACATCAAGAGTTTTGGCATCACGTATCAGGCTGCAGACAATGGTTTAAAGCTTTAAGAAATACAGCTACACATGAAATTTTTAACACAGCAAAATTGGACGAAGAATTATAAAATTTATGACTGGAAACTTTAGAACACAATCAGATAACAATTTAATTAATAAAAATAAAATAGTTAATTTTACTTTTAATGGTGAAACTTATCAGGGTTTTGAAGGAGACACACTAGCTTCTGCTTTAATTGCTAACGATGTTCACTTAGTTGGAAGAAGTTTTAAGTATCACAGACCAAGAGGCTTTCTTGGTGTAGGTGTCGAAGAACCAAATGCCATGGTTCAACTTCATGAAGGAGATAAATCTGAGCCAAATATAATGGCAACTGAAGTAGAGATAATAGAAGGACTGAAAGCGAAAAGTCAAAATTGTTGGCCGTCTGTTAAATTTGATATTGGTGAAATTAATAATGTTTTAAATAGATTTTTTCCTGCGGGTTTTTATTACAAAACATTTATGTGGCCTAAAAGTTTTTGGATGAGCGTCTACGAACCCATAATAAGAAAAGCCGCTGGAATGGGAGTTGCTCCAATTAAACCAGATCCTGATAGATACGAGCATAATTATGAACATTGTGATGTTTTAGTTGTCGGTTCAGGACCTTCAGGTCTCGCTGCAGCTTTAGCTGCTGCTAATAATGGAGCCAAAGTAATATTGGCCGAAGATAAGGCTCATTTTGGCGGATCTTTACTAACAGATGACGTAACTATTGGAAATCAATCAGGAAAAGATTGGGCTGACGAAACTATCAGTCATTTAAAAAGTCTACCAAATGTAATTGTAAAAAACAGATCACAAGTATTCGGGTATTATGATCACAATATGACTGTAATGTTTGAGAGAGTCAGTGATCATCTTGATAATCCTAGTAAGTATACTCCAAGACAAAGACTACATTATATAAGAGCTGGAGAAGTTGTAGTTTCAACCGGGTCAATAGAAAGACCTCTTTCATTTGGAAATAATGATAGACCAGGTATTTTCTTAGCATCTGCTGCAACTGAATATATGAAGGTTTACGGAACCCTTGTGGGTAAAAAACCAATTATTTTTACAAATAACGACTCTGCATATAAAGCTGCAATTGAATTTAATAAAAATAATATTAAGTCTTTAATTTTAGATACGAGAGAAAGTTCGGATGGAGATTTAGTTAAAGAAGTTCAATCCCTAGGTTTGGAAATTAAATTTAATTCAGGTGTGGCTGATGTTAAAGGTCGTCTTAAAATTACTTCAGCAATTATTGGAAAATTAAATTCTGATAAAGAAAGCTTTTCAAGTTTAGAAGAAATTGATTGTGATTGTATTTGTATGTCAGGCGGATGGACGCCCACCGTACATCTCTCTTCACAAGCAGGAAATAAATTAAAATTTGATGAAAATTTAGATGCGTTCATTCCTAATAATAAAAGACAAAAAGAAACCGCAGTTGGTTCTGCTAATGGTTCTTTTACCTTAAAGCAATCCTTGATTGAAGGTTTCCAAGCTGGTTTTGACTTATCTAATGCAATCACCTCAAATAATAAAAATACCCCCGTTCCAATTTCTAAAGAAGCTTCATATAAGGCTCATGATAAATTTTGGTGTATGCCGTTGCCAGAAGGAAAAAAACCAAAAAGATTTATTGATTTTCAAAATGATGTGGCTGTATCTGACGTGGAGTTAGCGGTAAGAGAAGGATTTAGATCTATTGAGCACGTTAAACGATACACGACACTTGGTATGGCTGGAGACCAAGGTAAGACAAGTAATTTAAACGGCCTCCAACATGTTTCTAATATTCAAAAAAAAATAGTTCCAGAAGTTGGTCACACAACTTTCAGACCTCCTTATACTCCAGTTACAATCGGTACAATAGTAGGAAGAGAAGTAGGTAATCATTTTCAACCAACAAGAAAAACTCCAACTCATAAATGGCATGTTGAAAACAATGTTGTCTTTACCAATGCAGGACTTTGGTTAAGACCGAGATATTATCCAAGAGAAAACGAGACTATGAGTGATGCTGTAAATCGTGAAGCAATGAATGTTCGTAAGGCTGTCGGAATTTGTGATGTTACTTCACTTGGTAAAATTGACATTAAAGGACCTGACGCAGCTGAACTTCTAAATAGAGTTTACACAAATGCTTGGATGAAACTTCCTGTTGGTAAGGCTAGATACGGAGTTATGCTTAGAGAAGATGGAATGGTATTTGATGATGGTACTACTACAAGACTTTCTGAAAATCATTTTCATATGACTACTACCACTGCACAAGCTGCAAATGTTTTATCTCATTTAGAATTTTATCTTCAGGTAGTTTGGCCTGAACTAAAAGTAAATGTTTTATCTACAACTGAACAATGGTCAGGAGCCGCAATAGCGGGCCCTAAGTCAAGAGATCTTATGAGAAAACTTTTTCCTTCCGTTGACTTTTCTACCGAAGCTTTCCCATTTATGGGTTTAGTTGAAACTGAAATTTTTGGCATTCATGCTAAACTATATAGAATCTCGTTTTCCGGAGAACTTGCCTATGAAGTAAACGTTGAATCTAATCACGGATTATTTATGTGGAATGAAATTATGAAAGTTGGTGAAGAATTTGGAATTCAACCATATGGAACTGAAGCTTTAGCTACGCTAAGAATTGAAATGGGCCATGTCTCTGGTCCCGAATTAGATGGAAGAGCTGTACCTTATGATCTTGGATTACAAGGAATGGTTAGTCAAAAAAAGGACTTCATAGGAAAAAGATCTTTAGAGAAAAATGCTTATGTTGATCCTTTAAGACAGACTTTAGTAGGATTAGTTCCTATTGATAAAAAAACTAAAATCCCTGAAGGTGCGCATTTAGTTGAAAATGATAAAGCCCCTCTACCAAACCCAAAATTAGGTCACGTATCTTCATCTTGTTGGAGTGTTGAATATAACAATCCTTTTTCTATTGGCGTATTAAAAGATGGTAAGAATAAAATTGGGCAGCAATTATTTGCAGTTTATCCTCTTAAAAATATTTCTATACCTGTTGAAGTTGTTTCTTCTCACTATGTTGATCCTAAAGGAGAAAGAGTAAGAGTTTAATGGTTGACTCAAATATAATTTTATCTGCTCTGCATAATGACCATCAAATTGGAAATTTTGGAGATTATAAAAATAAAGTCAAACAAGATTTAATTATAATTAAAGAGTTAAAGAATATTTCTATTATTCAAATAGCAAAATTCAAAAGTAGTAATATTAAAACAGATACAATTAAAATAGACGGTCTTAATTTTCCTCAAATTTATCCTACTGTAAGTTTTAATAATGACACCCGAATACTATGGACTGGCCCTGATATTTGTATCGTAGTATCTTCTGATAAAAATATTAAAGATAAAATTTCACAAGCTGTTAACGAAGAAGATTTTGCCACAACAGATTTATCTCATTCCAGAGCAGTTATAGAGATTTCAGGTAAACGCACGATAGATGTGCTAAAAAAAGGAACTCCTATAAATCTCAATAGTTCAGAATTTAAAAAAAATAATTGTGCAAATTCTTCATACAACGGTATCAGCTTTATGATGGATTTTACCAATGATGAAAATCCAACTTTCAGACTCTTTTGTCTAAGAAGTTTTGGTGGTTCGTTTTATCACAGTATCACTGACGCAGCTTTGGAGTATGGTTATGTCTGTGAGTAAATATGTGTGGAATTGTTGGAATATATTTAAAAAATAAAAAACTTTCAAAAGATCTTGGTAAATATTTAACTGGCATGATGCAAGGCATGGCGACACGCGGTCCTGACAGTGCTGGTTTTGCAATCTATTCTGAAAATAAAAAATCTAAAGAATTCAAATACTCAGTCTGTCTTTTAAATAACTATTCTTTTAATGTATTTAAAAAAACTATCTCAAAAAAATTTAATAAATTAAAACTTAAGCAGCATTCTGATCATGTGATTTTAATTTCTGATATTGAACCTAAGAAAATAATTTCCTTTATATCTTCTGAATTAAAAGATGTATCTTTAGTTGGATACGGAAAATCTATAGAAATTTTTAAACAGGTAGGTAACCCTAATGACGTTATTAAAAATTTTCAGTTAGATAAATTTTCTGGCACTCATGCAATTGGCCATACGAGAATGGCTACAGAAAGTGCTATCACTACTAATGGATCTCATCCTTACTCTACTGGACAAGATGAATGTTTGGTCCACAACGGTTCTCTCTCAAATCATAATAATTTACGAAGACAACTTTTAAAACAAGGTCAGTCTTTTGATTCTGAAAATGATACAGAGGTAGCTGCTGGTTACGTTTCAAATAGTTTGTCTAAGAAAAAAACCTTGAAAGAAACTTTAGTGAATGGCCTAAAAGATTTAGATGGTTTTTATACTTTTATTGCGGGCACTAGAGAAGGTTTTGCTATTGTTAGAGATGAAATTGCATGTAAACCAGCAGTTATTGCTGAAACAAAAGATTATGTTGCTATTGCGTCTGAGTTTCAAGCGATGGCTCATTTACCTGGTGTTAATGCTGCTAAGATTTTCGAACCAGAACCGGGAGTTGTTTATTCGTGGGGGAATTAATTAAATTAGACTTAAAGAAGAAAACTTTAAGAGAAGTGAATGATCTTTTGCAAAATATAGATCCCAAATCTAATTTAAGAAATTATCTTGTTTCAAATCCATCGGGTAATCATGCAGTTTGTGCTGGATTAAAAGATGAAATGGATGTTTTAATAAAAGGCCATGTTGGTTATTATTGCGCAGGGATGAATCAAAAAGCACTAGTTACTATAGAAGGCAATGTAGGTACAGGTGTTGCTGAAAATATGATGTCAGGTACTGTTCATGTCAAAGGAAATGCCTCTCAGTCTGCAGGAGCTACAGCTCACGGTGGCACTCTTATTATTGATGGTAATACAAGTTCAAGATGTGGTATTTCTATGAAAGGCATTGACATTATAGTAAAAGGCTCTGTTGGTCATATGTCTGCATTTATGGCTCAAGCTGGTAATATGGTTATTTGCGGTGATGCTGGTGAAGCATTAGGTGACAGTCTTTATGAAGCAAAACTATTCGTAAGGGGTGCTGTTAAATCTTTAGGTGCTGATTGCGAAGAAAAAAAAATAAATAAAAAAGATATGGAAATTCTTAAATCATTATTAAAAAAAGCTAATATAAAAAATTTTGATGCTAAGGATTTTAAAATGTACGGCTCCGCAAGAAAATTATATAACTTTAATATTGATAATGTTTCGGAATATTAACAAATGAGTGATAAATTTAAAACAACCCCCAGACAGTCTTGGACATTTGATGAATACACTAATTCTGAAATAAGAAGAGCGGCAGAAACGGGAATATACGATATTAGAGGCGGTGGTTCAAAAAGAAAACTTCCTCATTTTGATGATCTGCTCTTTTTGGGAGCTTCGATGTCAAGATATCCCTACGAGGGGTATAGAGAATCTTGTAATACAAAAGTACAGTTAGGAACTAGGTATGCTAAAAATCCCTTACATCTTGATATCCCAATAACAATTGCAGGTATGAGTTTTGGAGCTTTATCTGGTCCTGCTAAAGAAGCATTGGGTAGAGGGGCAAGTATAGCTGGAACTTCAACTACCACTGGTGATGGAGGAATGACTCCTGAGGAAAGAGGTCAGTCTAAATATTTAGTTTATCAATTACTTCCATCTAGATATGGAATGAACCCTGATGATTTAAGGAAAGCAGATGCTATTGAAGTTGTTATTGGTCAAGGTGCAAAGCCAGGCGGAGGAGGAATGTTATTAGGTCAAAAAATTAGTGATAGAGTTGCTGAAATGAGAACACTTCCTAAAGGTATTGATCAAAGGTCTGCCTGCAGACATCCCGATTGGACTGGGCCAGATGATTTAGAAATTAAGATATTAGAATTAAGAGAAATTACAGGTTGGAAAGTTCCTATATTTGTTAAAGTGGCAGGATCAAGACCTTACTATGATACAGCTTTAGCTGTTAAAGCTGGAGCAGATGTTGTTGTTTTAGATGGCATGCAAGGCGGAACAGCGGCAACTCAAGAAGTTTTTATTGAAAATGTTGGTCAACCTACATTGGCTTGTATAAGACCTGCAGTTCAAGCATTACAAGATTTAGACATGCACAGAAAAGTGCAACTAATAGTATCTGGAGGGATTAGAAACGGAGCGGATGTAGCAAAAGCCATGGCACTAGGTGCTGATGCCGTATCAATTGGTTCTGCTGCTCTGATTGCTCTTGGTGACAATGATCCTAAATGGCAAGCAGAATATGAAAAACTAGGTACAACTGCTGGTGCTTACGATGATTGGCATGAAGGTAAAGATCCTGCTGGAATTAACACTCAAGATCCAAAGCTTATGAAAAGGTTTGATCCTGTAGCAGGTGGAAAAAGATTATCCAATTATTTAAAAGTTATCACTTTAGAAGCTCAGACCATAGCAAGAGCCTGTGGAAAAAATGATTTACATAATCTTGAACCTGAAGACTTGTGCGCCTTAACTGTTGAGGCTGCAGCAATGGCAGGCGTGCCATTATCTGGTACTAATTGGATTCCAGGTAATAAGAATAACTATTAATAATTACGTCACTTTCCATACTATTTGAAATTTTTTAAACCATAAATTAGAAAAGCAGGGAATGAAAATTAGTGTTTGTTGTTGCAATGGTGGTGGAGTTGCCCTCGTATAAATTTTAGGTTTTCATTACAAATTTAATATTTAATAATTTTTTCTGTTCCATAATATGAAATTCTATAATAATACTATATTTGATTATTTGGAACATAATTTAAATTAAACTATGGAGAGTAAATATATAAATAAATCTTTGGAGAAATCTTTTAAGATTCTAGAAATACTTTCTCAATCTGTTTTTCCTTTGAAAGCAAGTTCTATTTCTAGAAAGGCTGTAATATCTAGAACAACAACATTTAGACTTTTATCTGTTTTAAATCAATTAGGTTATATACATAAAAATACATCTACAAACACATATACTATGGGGCATAAAGCTTTTCAATTTGGAGAAATTTCAGACTACCTTCAGTCCATATCCGAAGAATCAAAAGATATTTTAAACGATGTTTCAAAAACCACAGGATTAATTACTTATTTGGCTATGCTTGAAGGTCCTCAAATTGTTCATTCAGATAAAATTTCATCAAATAATGACAGTGGAAATTTTAGAACTTTTCGTATGAGGTTGGACGCTCACTGTTGTGCTATTGGTAAAGTTATTTTAGCCTACAGACCTGATAATGAAATATCTTTAATATACAAGAGTTATAATTTTTATCCTCATACGAATCATACTATTAGTAATATTCAGTCACTAAAAAAAGAATTGAATCTTATTCGAAAGCAAGGTTACTCACTTAATCATGGAGAAACTTTCGATAACGTTTACGGTATAGGTGTTGCTATTTTAGATTATGAAAAAAGATCATTTGCAGGAATTTCTTTTTCGGGAACTAAGTCTTTAATGTCCCCAAAGTTAATACAGGACTACATAAAAATACTTCAATCTGCCTCTATTAAAATTTCTAATTTAATAGTTGATAAGTAAATTCATTTAATTCCTAAAGTTGTTGATAAGTAATACTTTTTAACAAAATTTTTGTTTCGTATTATGAAACATGATGTGTTTTTCCCTGCTAACTCATTAGAATATA
>Ga0209383_1000847_pt1 | contig 20518 bp, 17 predicted proteins | sample CoawatmetaG02DNA_FD_187510 | JGI IMG/M metagenome (GOLD analysis project Ga0209383, IMG submission 187510) | Marine microbial communities from the West Antarctic Peninsula - Coastal water metaG029-DNA (SPAdes) (version 2) | ecosystem: Environmental > Aquatic > Marine > Coastal ... | reverse complement strand
TTAAACATTTTTTAAATACCTATCCCAATCAAAAAGAATTCCTGGGTCTGATTTCCTTCCTGGAGCTATATCAGAGTGCCCTTTTATATTTTTCTTACCTATAAGATTATACTCTTTCAAGATTAATGAAGTGAGTTCACACAGGCTGTCGTATTGAGCATTATCGAAAGTCTCGTCATCAGAACCCTCTAATTCAATTCCAATAGAGTAATCATTACAATTATCCACACCTTTATATGAGGACTCTCCTGCATGCCATGCTCGCATATTAAAAGGTACGAATTGAATTACCTCTCCATTCCTTTTGATAAGAATATGAGAAGAGACCTTTAACCCTTTAATTTCCTTATAAAATGGATTTAAAGAATGATCTAGCTCATTCAAAAAGAACTTCTCAATATGATCAGCGCCATATTTTTTAGGGGGTAGACTTATTGAATGAATAACTAAAAGATTAATAGCTAGGTTTTCAGGCCTACTATTAAAATTTGGGGATTTTAAGAATTTAATTCCTTGGACAATGTGATCTCTTAATTCCATTTATCTCAATTGAGGGGGAAGTTTAAAATATATATTCTCCTCATCAACCCCATGCTCGCTAATCATAGCTCCAGTATATTCTTTAAGAGCATTAGCTATTTCCTGAACCCTTTCTTCTGGAGCAGATGCTCCGGCAGTTATTGCAATTCTTCTGCAGCCATCCAATTCTGAAAGATCTAGATCCTCAAAACTATCTATAAGCACAGACTTGCAACCACATTTTTCACTAAGCTCTTTTAATCTATTTGAGTTTGAGCTATTTGTAGAGCCAACAACAATCATAAAATCTGACTCTAAAGCGAGTTGCTTGACAGCATCTTGTCTATTCTGAGTTGCATAGCAAATATCATCTTTTTTTGGAATATTAATGCTTGGGAACCTATCTTTTAAGACTTCAATTATTGATTTCGTATCATCAACACTCAAAGTCGTTTGCGTAACAATTGCTAAATTATCTGGTTTTTCTACCTCAAGAACTTGAGCTTCAGCTTCATCTTGAACTAAGTAAATATTGCTAAGATTTTTATTAATATGACGACCCATAGTTCCTTCAACCTCTGGATGACCTTCGTGGCCTATTAAAATGATATCTTTTTCTGCTCTTGCGTGTCTCATAACTTCCATATGAACCTTTGTTACCAGGGGACATGTGGCATCAAAATATTCAAGTTTTCTAGATTTTGTTATTTTTTCTACTGCATCAGATACACCATGTGCACTAAAAATAACAAGAGAGCCATCAGGTATTTCATCAATCTCTTCTACAAAAATAGCACCTCTATTTTTTAGATCCTCCACAACAAATTTGTTATGAACTACCTCATGTTTTACATAAACAGGGCTTCCGTAGATTTCTAAAGCCTTATTAACAATATCAATTGCCCTATCCACACCAGCGCAAAAACCTCTTGGATTAGCTAACTTAATTTCTTTAGTTTCAGTTGGCATGATCTTTCTTAAATAATTCTAAATATATTATTAAAACCGCCCCTATGCTGATCGATGCATCTGCGAAGTTAAATACAAAGAAGGAGAAATCATTTATCTTTAGATGTAAAAAATCAGTTACGAAGCCATCGGGTACTCTGTCTAAGATATTTCCTAGAGCTCCACCACAAATAAAGGAAAGAGCTATTTTTTTTGAAGGGATAGATTCTTCTTTTAAAAGATATAAAAGATATAAAAATATCAAGATACCAACAACCATAAGAATATTAGAAAATAATCTTTCACCAAAATCTAAGAATCCAAAAGCAACTCCTGAATTAAAAGTAAGGAAAAGATCTATGAAGGGAATGAAGCTTTGCGAAGTTCCTTGGGTAAGGAGGTTTAAAGCAGCTTGCTTGGAGGCAATATCAATACATAACAAAATTATTATCATGTATACATATAATCTATCCTTAAACAAAAAACCTTGCCTCTCCATCAGACTCTATATTTTTTACGCATCTTGAGCATATCTCAGGATGGGATTCATTACTGCCAATTGATTCGTCTCTATGCCAGCATCTAGTACATTTATTTTCATCTGATTGTTCTATTGAAATGGATAAATCAGTATCTGTTATTACTGAAGCTTTTGATGAGATTAATACAAAATGAAGTTCGTCTCCAAGCTTGTCTAGTATGGCCTTATCCTCTATATTTGCTGAGATGATTACCTTAGAATCAAGCGATCCCTTAATCATATTTTCATTACGTAATTTTTCTATAGATTGATTTACTAAATCTTTTATTTCAAAAATTCTTTTCCAGTCGGAAGGCGAAATTAAACAGGAAAAATTATCATTTTTATTATGATATTTTGATAGAAATACTGACTTTTCTTGTTCTTTAAGGGATGGATGAGTTTGCCATAACTCCTCAGCTGTAAACGATAGAATCGGAGCTATTAGTCTCACCAAGGTGTTCATAACATAATCAAGACTTGTTTGACATGATCTTCTTGCATGCGAGCTATCCTTACATGTGTAGAGCCTATCTTTAACAATATCTAAATATATTCCACCCAACTCGTTCACACAAAAATTATGAATCTTTTGCACTGCATTGTGATATGAATAGGTTTCATAGCATTCAATAACTTCTTTTTCTAGATTTCTTGTTGCATTTATTATCCACTTATCAAGCTCAATCTGATTCTCATGCTCTATTTTATCTGCTTCATTGAAATCACTAAGGTTTCCTAAAATAAATCTGAATGTATTCCTAATTCTTCTGTACTGATCTGAAACTCTTTTAAGTATCTCGTCAGAGGCAACCATTTCACTTCTAAAATCTGTTGAGGCAACCCATAACCTTAAAATATCTGCACCTAGGCTATCCCAGACTTTTTGTGGTGATACTACATTTCCCAATGACTTGGATTGCTTTCTTCCATTCTCATCAACAACAAAGCCGTGAGTTAAAACAGATTTGTATGGCGCTCTTCCATTCATGGCAATACTTGTAAGAAGAGATGATTGAAACCATCCTCTGTGCTGATCAGAGCCCTCAAGGTAAAGGTCTGCTACCACTCCTTCTGAAAATCTTTTCTCTGAAACAGCAAAATGTGAGATGCCAGAGTCGAACCATACATCCAATGAGTCTGATGTTTTTACATAAGAGTCAGCATCTTCTATATAGTCTTCAAGTAAGAGCGAGTCCCAGCTTGAAATTCCATTTTCTTCAATCAAGTCTGCAAATATATTAAATAGCTCTGGTTGATTCGGATGAACTAATCCAGTCTCCTTATGAATAACTAGGGTGATTGGAACACCCCAATTTCTTTGTCTTGATATACACCAGTCAGGTCTATCAGTAAGCATTCCTTCAATCCTCTGAAGACCCCAAGATGGCTCCCATTTGACCTCATCAATGCTTCCAAGTGCTTTTTCTAGTAAATTTTCTTTATGCATGGAAATAAACCATTGAGCGGTCGAAGTAAAAATTAGCGGTGATTTATGTCTCCAACAATGGGGATATGAATGTTTATAATCTTCACAATTAGTTAATGCTTTTTTACTTTCAAGCTCAGCAATAACCAAAGGATCGGCCTTCAGCGGAGGAAGCCCAGCTACAAAACCTATCTCCTCCTTGAATAGCCCTTTACTGTTAAGTGCTTTAAAAGTCTCAATATTATTCTTCTTACAAATAAAGTAATCGTCCATACCATGCGCAGGAGCTGTATGAACACAGCCAGTACCTGCCTCTGTTGTGACATGATCTCCATGAAGAAGTACAGATTTTCTTTCCATGAAAGGATGCAATAAATTAATATCTTTTAGATTTGCACCAATTGTTTTAGAAATAATTTTAGCGGTGACACCCCATCTCTCAATGCATGAATCATACATACCTTCTGCTATAACCATATACTCGCCATTAACTTCTATTAGAACGTATTCAAGTTCGGGGTTTATGCATACCGCTACATTTGATGGGATAGTCCAAGGTGTGGTTGTCCAAATAATAAAAGAAATTGGCTTTTCATCATTAAGCTCAAATGCCTTGATGACAGATGGAAGACTGGACTTATCAACATTAAAAGCAACATCAATAGACTTTGAAATTTTATCTTGATATTCAACCTCTGCCTCTGCAAGTGCAGATCCGCAGTCTTGACACCAATGAACTGGTTTTTCACCTTTTTGTACGTGTCCAGCTTCATAAATCTTACCCAGGGCTCTAACAGCATTAGCTTCAAAAGAAGAATCTAAACTTCTATAAGGATTTTCCCATTCCCCTAAAACACCCAGCCTAATAAAATCTTTTTTCTGATTGTCTATTTGACCTAAAGCATACTCCTTGCAAGCTTCTTGAAATGTCTTTTTGTTCTGGACTAAATCACTTTTTTTACCATGTTTTTTTTCAACATTAAGCTCAATAGGAAGCCCATGACAATCCCATCCAGGGACGTATGGAGCGTCCATACCCATAAATGTTTTAGATTTAATTGTTATATCTTTAAGAATTTTGTTAACTGAATGTCCTAAATGAATAGGCCCATTAGCATAAGGAGGGCCGTCATGAAGGATGAACTTCTGGTTGCCAAGGTTCTTTTCTCTAATTTTATTATAAAGGTCTAACTCATCCCAAAAATCTATAGTTTCAGGCTCTTTTCGAGGAAGGCCAGCTTTCATAGAAAGTTCAGTTTCAGGGAGGTTTAAAGTATCTCTGTAATTTATTGTCATGCTAATCTTTTAAAAATTTGTTGGCTAAAGAAATGTCTTCTTGAATCTGTAATTTTAACATGTCTAAATTTTTAAATTTCTTTTCTTCACGAATTTTCTTCTTGAACTCTACCTCTATTCTTTTTGAATAGATATCTTCACTAAAATTAAAGAGATGAACTTCTAGAACTGGATGGGTTCCACCGACTGTCGGTCTTATTCCCATATTGGCTATACCCTTATGAATTAAGCCATCTATATTACACTTTACGGCGTAAACGCCTGATATTGGGAGCTTCTGTTTTGGCAGCCAAATATTAGCAGTTGGCGTACCGATTGTCCTACCGAGAGCCTGGCCATGAACTACTTTCCCAGAAAAGGTGTAAGGCCGGCCCAATAAACTTTCCGCAAGATCGAAGTTATCAGATATTAATGCCTCTCTTATTCTTGTACTACTAACTCTTTCATCTAGAAATTTAAAAGTATCAGTACTTGAAATTTTTACATTTTTTTTACTGCCCCAAGACTCAAGCTGATGAAAATCTCCCGCCCTGTTCAACCCAAACCTAAAATCATCACCAACTGTTAATGAGACTAAGCCAACTTGATCTAATATATCTTCAATGAACGAATCTGGGCTCATGGCTCTAAGATTTTTATCAAACTTCAGAATAAAGACATAATCAATACCGAAATCATTAAGTAACTTAACCTTATCAATCCAAGGAAGAATTCTTGGAGGGACCTTATCAGGGCCTGCTTTTTCTGCAAAATATTCTGCAGCGTGCGGCTCAGTTATAAAAACTATAGTCTTGGCATCAAGCTCAACAGCATCAGATTTAATCTTTTTTAAGATTGATTGATGTCCCAAGTGAAAACCATCAAAATTTCCAATTGTTCCACATAACCTTAAAGCCGGATGTCTCTCAGTGAAAAGATTTAAATTGTATTGACCTCTTATTAAGTACATAGCTTGCTAAAATATCTCCCTAAGCGGCTTTAGATTAATAAGCCTCGCAACACCAAGATAAATTATTATTGCTAAAAAGATTTTTAGTAACAAATAAAAGACTCTTTCCAATTCACTAAGCTCAATAAAATTAATAAACAAAGAGGTCACGTAAAGGAAAGTAATTAAAGAAATTGATGAAACAAAAATAGAGAAATTAAATCTGTTAAAAGGATTTCGTAGTTTAACTATATTTTTCTTTACTAAGATTATTTCTAAAATGATTATGCTCACAAAAGCAGCAATAGAGCTTCCAACAGCTATGCCAACATGGCCGTAGTTGAATACAAATGCCAGAAGATAGTTTAAGGATGCATTTAAAACTAAAGAGACTAGAGCAATATACATCGGTGTTTTAGTATCCTTCCTAGCAAAAAATGCTGGTGTAAGAACCTTCATTAGCATAAAGAATGGCAAGCCAAATGAAAAAGCTATCAGACTTAATGATGCTTGATTTACATCATTTTCAGAGAATTCTCCTCTATAAAAAAGGGTGCTAACAAGGTCTATAGAACAAAAAGCTAAGCCAATAAATGAAGGTATGCCGATAAATAAAACAAACCTTTGACCTTTTTTAAGGCTACTTATAAATTCATTTTTATTGTTATCAAAATCTATTTTTGATAATGCTGGTAATAGAACAGTTCCTATGGCTATAGCAAAAATACCCATAGGGAATTGGATTAATCTATCTGAAACATATAGCCAAGTGGGGCTTCCAGTTACTAATAGTGAAGCAAAAATAGTGTCTACTAATAAATTAATTTGAATAATGCCTCCTGCTAATATTGCAGGAATCATTAGTTGAAATACCTTTTTAGAGCCTGAATTGGAAAAGTCTAATCTTGGAATTGGAAGTCTATTAATTTGCTTAAGCGGAAGAACTTGGATAGCTAATTGCACGAAGCCTGCTACTAAAACACCCCAAGCTAATGCAAATATTGGAATTTCAAACATAGGAGCAATAAATACTGCAGCTGTAATTAATGAAACATTAAATATAATTGGCGTTGATGCTGGTAAAGAAAATCTCCCATGGGTATTTTGAATTCCTCCTGCAAAAGCAACTAAAGAAATTAAGGCAAGGTAAGGAAACATAATTCGAAGAACGCTAACAGCAAGTTCTCTTTTTAGATCATCAAAGTAGAAACCAGGAGCAAAGATAAATATAAAAATAGGAGCAAAAATTAAAACCAAGATAGTGAATACGAATAGAATGCCAACAAAAGTTCCTGCAAGAGAATTTATAAATTCCTTAGTATCTTTCTCAATATTATTTTTTTGATAGTCGCTATAAACTGGGATAAAAGCTTGATTAAATGCTCCTTCAGCAAAAAATCGTCTAAATAGATTGGGGATTTTAAGAGTAACAACAAAAATATCGTGAAAAACAGAAGCCCCTAAAAGACTGGTGGTTGTGATATCCCTTATAAGACCAAATACTCTAGAGATGCCCGTCCATCCACCAACTTTTTTTACAGAATTAAAAATGCTCGAATTAGAGCTATGAATTTTCTGATTCATTCTTATCAGAAAAATCTAATGATGCTGAGTTTATACAGTACCTTAGACCAGTTGGCTCAGGGCCGTCATCGAATACGTGGCCCAAATGAGCATCACATTTTGAACAGGTTACCTCTGTTCTTGTTCTGCCATGAGAATAATCAGGCACTTCAGATATTAAATCATCCCGAAGAGGAATAAAAAAACTAGGCCATCCGCAACCTGCATCAAACTTCGTTTCTGATTCAAATAATGGTTCATTGCAACATATGCAGATATAAGTTCCAGATTCAGTAAAATCCCAATACTTTCCTGTAAAAGGTTTTTCTGTAGCCGCTTCCCTAGTTACTTGATAGCTTTCTTCGGATAATGAGGATTTCCACTCTTCTTCAGATTTTGTAAATTTTGACATTTAATAATTGTAATATTCAACCATGAATATAGGTAGCTTTAAATTTATAAATTGATCAAATTATAAAACGTCTTGATGACGAGCATTTGCAACTTCTGTAAAGATAATAAAATCTTCTATCAAAAGATTGGAAGGAGTATAGATTCTCCTTCTTTTATCGACAGTTGAAGATGCCTCATTGATAAAGCCAAGCTGAACTGCTTGTTTTAATACCTGTAATCTTTTAATTCTAGAAGCAAATTTCTTTGGGACAAGAGAAATAGCATATTCTTGAGATATTTCATTAGATTCAAAAAATTCCCACATAAAACTCATTAAAAAATAAAACCTATACGTATCTGATTGAAAAAAGCTAATTGAAGTAGGGGTATTTGGATTGTTTATAGATGTGCTTAGAACCCTTTTGATGAGCTTTTTAGCTGAATCTAGGGTTTTGGTATCTATATTGGCAACTTTATTCATTTTTTCCTTTTTAGAGTTTTTTTTGGAGATATATTGAAAGTATTTAAACTAAATGATGATAATTTATAATGCATTATACATAATTTATATGATTATTATATATAGTTTATGTATGCATTTTGAAGGGTATATGTGATCTATTAATAATCAATAACATCCCTTCTCAATGGGTGATCAGATCTTAAATCTTTAAAAGTTTTCTCAAGACCTTCTCCAGCTGACTCTTTATATAATCTTTTAAATTTAATAGATTCATTATTAACGTTGTACTTATCAAAGTACTCATTTATATCTAAATATTTTTGATCTTTATTATTTAATGAAAAATGACTATTTATAATATGCAGCGCGTTATTAACCTCATCTTTTTGGTTTATATATTCAAGTAATTTAGTTATGAGCTTAATTGTTCCATTGATTTTTCCATCAAAGCTATGCCCTGCAATATGGGGAGTTGCTATCAACGACCTATCTATCAATGTTTTATTTGGAACTGGTTCATTATTCCAAACATCACTTACATATATAAGATCCTTGTTTCTTAATACAGCCGACTCATCAACTATCCCCCCTCTAGAGGTATTTATTAAAATCTTGCTCTTCAATGTTCCAATAAAACTTGAGTCCAGCATATTTTTTGTTGGATACTTTGAATTTGAAGTTAGAGGTGTGTGTAAAGTTATTAACTCGCATGCTTTAATACCATCAATATTGGTTAAAAAATCCATATCAAGAAATGGATCATAAGTTTTATTTTTGATGCCAAGATTACTTAAAGCTATTCTCAGCTTACTTCCAACATTGCCACACCCGATAATTCCAACAGTATTATTAATATCAAATAATTCATTTTTAACTAAAAAAGATATGCACGAAAGAACATAATGAACAACAGATGAAGAGTTACAACCAGGGGCATGAAACCAATCTATATTTTTTTTATCAAGATATTCGCTATCAATATGGTCAAAGCCAGCTGTTGCAGAGCCAATTAGCCGAGTAGCAGAATTGTTTAGGAGATTTTGATTGACCTCAACAGTTGATCTGATAAATATCACTTCAGCATCTTTAATTAAAAAATTGTTAACATCTTTGGATTTGGCATAAATAAAATCAATAGGCTTTAACTTATCAATTAACTCTACAATCTCTTTAAAATGCTTTATATCCTGGTCAACTACAACTTTCATTAATAACTAATTAGATTTATCTGGCATGATCATGCTTTTAACCCATCCAAACAAAGTATTTTTTTCAAGTGAGTATTTATCCAATGAATCAAAATCTTTTGCTAACTGTCTTGGGTCTTTAAGAAAATCAGCTCTAGTATTAAAAGGCTTGTTATCAAGCTCTTTAACTAATTTTGCTGGATTTCCAGCATAGATTGAATTAGCAGGGACATCTTTGGTCACAACAGATCCAGCTCCTATAATACTGTTCTTTCCAATAGTTACTCCCTTGCAGATAATTGCACTATCCCCAATCCAAACATTATCTTCCATGATGACTGGTTTCGTGGTTCCAACCGGCTCAGCCCTATCATAGATTCCATGCCAATCAGCATCTGAAATATATACTCCGTGAGCAATCATGCAAGCATCTCCTATAACTATGCTTTCGGCAGCCATTATCCTGACACCAGGAGTAATTAAGCAATATTTACCAATTTTTATCTCTCCATTCCAATCTCCTATGTTCCAAGATGTAAATTGGATATGGGCATCACTTGCGCCAATCAGGGTTGGGTAATCATCGATAAAAATATTGTCCCCAAAGACATTAATAAATCTTGGTTTAAAAAATGTGCCTCCTTTTCCTAAGTATAAGAATTGAGGTTTTAAGAATTGCCTGACGTAAGCTCTTATGATTCTGTTAGTTATTTTCTTAAGCCAATATGGCCTGTTATCTTTTCTGATAATAATCTCCTAATGAACTCATTTTAGTATGATAAAGTAGCAAAAAATTATTTACTAAATTTAAATTGATTGATAAATACATTATAGAGTTTAAGCAGCTTATTAAGATAGGAATTCCTATATTTGGATCTCAAATGTCCTATATGCTTATGGGGGCTACTGATACATTAATAGCAGGAAGAGCAAGCTCTGCAGACCTTGCAGGCCTGGCAGTAGGAAACGCATTTTCTACTACCTTATGGATGTTTGTTTCTGGTGTTATCTTTTCAGTAACGCCGATAGTAGCTCAATTATATGGAGCTAAAAAATTTACAGAGATAGGGAAAAAAGTTAGAGAAATATTATGGATTGCTTTGTTCTTAGGTCTGTCCATCTGCTTGATACTTATGAATATAGGTCTATTTCTAAATTTATTACCAATCGAGGATAGCATCACAAGTATTTCTACTGAATATTTAAAGGCTGTATCAGTTGGTTATGCTTTTATAACTATTTTTACATGTCTCAGGTGCTACAGCGAAGGGATGACATTGGCAAAACCAGTTTTTTATATTGCCTTTGGCGGTATGTTATTAAATATTCCTTTAGATTTGATGTTTGTTTATGGCTGGTTTGGAGCACCTAAACTTGGTGGTGTTGGTTGTGGCTATGCAACAACGATTGTTTCATTTGTAATGATGATTGCTCTAATCTTATATATTTATATATCCAAGCATTATAAGAAAACTGAGCTTTTTTCGGGTTATTCCCCTCCCTCTATGGAGACAACTAAAGAGGTTTTTAAACTTGGCTTTCCAATAGGTTTTGGTATTTTTATCGAACTTAGCATGTTCTCTGGTGCAGCGATTATATTGGGTATTCTTGGTGAAACAGTAGTTGCAAGTCACTCAATTGCTATAAATATTGCAAGCCTATTTTTTATGGTTCCATTATCTATAGGTCTTGCATCGGCTACAAGGGTAGGAAATTTAATTGGGGAGCGAAACCCTAGACAAGCAAAAATTGCTTCTTATACAACTATTTATATGTGCATACTTGGAGCGCTTTTAAATAGTTTAATTATTGTAGTTTTTAGAACTTCTCTAGTTGGCATATATACGACTGATTTATTAGTGCTAGATTTGGCAGTTAGTCTTTTGATATTTGCAGCTATTTTTCAAATCCCTGATGGCATTCAAATGGGAGCATTAGGGGGTTTAAGAGGCTACAAAGATACTTTTATTCCAATGATTTTATTATTCATATCGTATTGGATATTTGCCATGCCTATAGGTTACTACCTGACAAACACTGGCATCAATGAGCCATTGGGGGCAGCGGGAATGTGGTATGGCATGATTATAGGATTATCAATATTCTCCTTCTTATCTATAAGAAGATTAAACTGGATAATCAAAAAAACCCTAAGGACTAAGTCTTAGAAAGAACCTCTGCAACTTTTGAGCCTATTTCCACGAGATTATCAGCGATATGAACTCCGCATTCTTGAAGTTTAGTAATCTTATCTGCTGCTGTTCCTTTTCCACCTGCGATTATTGCACCAGCATGTCCCATTCTCTTTCCTGCTGGAGCTGTCTGACCGGCAATATATGAAATAACAGGCTTTGTAATATTATTTTGAATATACTCAGCGGCATCTTCTTCAGCCGTTCCTCCAATTTCACCAACCATAACTATTACTTCGGTTTGTGGATCATTTTGAAATAACTTTAAGATATCAATAAATGATGAGCCTGGTATTGGATCTCCTCCTATACCTACACAAGTGCTTTGACCTAAGCCAAGATCAGTAGTTTGCTTTACAGCCTCATAAGTTAATGTTCCTGATCTTGAAATAATACCAACTTTACCTGGCATGTGAATGCTCGCTGGCATTATTCCTAACTTAGCCTCTCCTGGAGTAATTACTCCTGGGCAGTTAGGGCCAATTAAAGTAACTCCTAACTCATCTACTCTCTTCTTAACCTCGAGCATATCCAGTGTTGGAACGCCTTCGGTAATACAAATAATTAACTCAATTCCTGATTCTGCAGCCTCTAAGATAGAATCTTTACAAAAAGGTGCTGGCACAAAAATTAATGCAGCATTTGGATTAACTGCTTTTTTAGCTTCTTCCATAGTGTCAAAAACAGGCCTATCAAGGTGGACTTGCCCTCCCTTACCTGGTGTAACTCCTCCAACAATATTTGTACCATAATCTATAGCTTGCTCTGAATGTAAGGTAGCCTGAGAACCTGTAAATCCTTGAACAATAACCCTCGTATCTTTATTTACTAATATACTCATTTAGCTAACTCCACAGATTTTTTAGCCGCATCGGCAAGATTATTAATACTCTCAATTTTTACACCTGCTTGGGATAGAATTTGAGATCCAAGATCGGCATTATTTCCCTCAAGCCTAACAACTACAGGTATATTTACTCCAACTTCTTCAATTGCGGCAATAACCCCTTCAGCAATCAAATCACATCGAACTATTCCACCAAAGATATTAACAAGTACAACCTTAACTTCAGGATCATCTAGGATGATCTTGAATGCTTTTGAAACCCTTTCTTGAGTAGCCGTTCCGCCGACATCCAGAAAGTTAGCAGGATTACCACCATAATATTTTATAGTATCCATGGTTCCCATCGCCAACCCGGCACCATTAACCATACATCCAATATTTCCATCTAAAGATACATAACTTAAATCATTTCTAGCAGCCTCTGCTTCTCTAGGATCTTCTTGAGAAGAGTCATGCATTTCTGCTATTTCGGGCTGTCTGTAGATAGCATTTGAATCAATACTAACTTTTGCATCTAGGCAATGAAGATTACCACCGCTGGTAATAACCAATGGATTTATTTCTAACAGAGCCAAATCTCTTTCAACGAATAGTTTTGTAAGGTTTTGAAGCATTGGAACAAATTGTTTTGTTTGAGCATTATTTAAATTTAGAATCTTTGCAATTTTTCTAGCTTGGAAAGGTTGGGCCCCGCATAAAGGATCAATAGGTTCATATATAATTTTATCTGGAGTATTCTCTGCAACTTCTTCTATATTTACTCCTCCCTCACTTGAGCCAATAAATACAATTCGTTGAGAATCTCTATCAATAACTGCGCTCAAATATAATTCTTGATCAATATCCGTACATTCCTCAACCAGAATAGAGTTAACCAACTGTCCTTTACTATCAGTTTGATAGGTAACAAGTTTTTTACCTAGCCAGTGTCTTGCAAACTCAATTGCATCATCAGGGGTATCAACCAACTTTACTCCTCCAGCCTTGCCTCTTCCTCCTGCATGAACCTGGGCTTTGACAACCCACTTTGTACCACCGATATCTCTACAAGCTTTAAGGGCTTCTTCGGGCTCAAATATTACAACTCCCTTAGAAACAGGTAAGTTATATTTTGCGAACAAGGCTTTACCTTGATATTCATGTAAATTCATTTTATTTCCTTTTGTTTCCTATATGTATAGCTTGATTATTTACTGCCAATGCTGCCTCGTGAAGAGCTTCTGAGACTGTTGGATGACTAAAGATTGTAAGTCCTAAATCTTCTGAACTTGCTCCAAACTCCATCGATATTAATGCCTGTTGAACGATTTCTGCAGCCGACGGGCCAAAAACATGCGCACCTAATATTGTATCTGTTCTCGCATCAGATATTAACTTAACAAACCCAGTAGATTGGTCAACTGCCAAGGCTCTTCCACTTGCTGCAAATGGAAATTTACCGACTTTATATTCAATGCCAAGCTCTTTTAATTCAGCTTCATTTTTACCAACCCATGCAATTTCAGGATGGGTATATATAACTGATGGAACAAGATCATAGTTCATCTCTGCAAACTTTCCTGCGATTCTTTCGGCAACCATAATACCCTCTTCACTTCCTTTGTGAGCAAGCATTGGCCCTCTGACAACATCGCCTATAGCCCAAACATTGTCGTTACTTGTTTGGCAATGATCATTTACGCTTATAAAACCTCTATCATCAAGAGATACTCCTGAATCTTCTGAAAATACATCTTTTACATTAGGCCTTCTGCCGACTGCAACAATTAATTTATCAAACTCCATTTCTTGAATGCCATCACTATTTTCATATGATATTTTTACAGAATTTTTTAAATTATTTGAAGAGATTAATTTTGAGCCGAGTTTTATATCTAACCCTTGTTTCTTAAAATCTTTGAGTGATTCTTTAGCTATTTCACCATCAGCCATTGGTAAAAAATCATCCATAGCCTCTATAACGGTTACATTAGAACCAAGTCTAGCCCATACACTTCCAAGCTCAAGACCGATAACACCTGCACCTATAACCCCTAAGGTTTTAGGAACTTTGCTAAATTCTAGCGCACCAGTACTATCAACTATATTTTTACTATCAAAAATTGCAGATGGTATTTCTATAGGAGACGATCCTGTAGCTATTATAATATTTTTAGATTCAAGCAAATCAACAGTCCCGTCAGATTTTGTGATTTCGACCGTTGAGTTAGCAATTAACTTACCTCTTCCATGTATTGAAGTAACTTTATTTGCAGCAAATAATCCAGAGATACCGCCTGTAAGCTTTTTAACAATATCATCCTTCCTTTTCATCATGACCGGAATATCTAATTTTACTTTTTCTATACCTATACCATGTCCGTCTAGATGATTTAAAGCATCGTGATATCTGTGAGATGAATCAAGTAAAGCCTTAGAAGGTATGCATCCAACATTTAGACAAGTTCCACCAAGAGTCATACTTCCTGACTCATCAACATAATCTTCAACACAAGCTGTTTTCAGACCAAGTTGAGAAGCCCTAATAGCTGCAACATATCCAGCCGGCCCACTTCCTATAACAACAACATCGTACATATCTTTACCTATAAGTTTAATAATAATCTTTCGGGTGATTCAAGCTGCTCTTTAATTGATACTAGAAATGATACAGCCTCCTTTCCATCTAATAGTCTATGGTCGTAACTCATAGCTAAATACATCATTGGCCTTATAACAACCTCACCATTAATTGCTACAGGTCTATCTTGGATTGAATGCATTCCAAGTATTGCAGTTTGAGGAGCATTTAGTATTGGAGTTGATAATAGTGAACCAAAAATGCCACCATTCGATATAGTAAATGTTCCGCCTTGCATATCCTCGATTCCTAACTTTCCATCTCGAGCCTTTTCAGAATACTCTAGTATTGATTTTTCTATCTCTGGTAAGGATTTAGTATCAGAATCTTTAATAATAGGGACTACCAAACCTCTTTCAGTAGAAACAGCTACGCCTATGTCCTGAAAACCATGATAGACAATATCGGCTCCATCTATTGACGCATTAACAAGAGGAAATTTCTTTAAAGCTTGTACAGCAGCAATTACAAAAAAGCCCATAAAGCCAAGTTTTACACCATGCTGCTTTAAAAATTCTTGCCCATACTTTGCTCTCAATTCTTTTATTGGCAGCATATCAACTTCATTAAAAGTGGTAAGCATTGCTGTCTCTTGCTTAACTGAGACAAGCCTTTTGGCGATAGTAGATCTAAGTCTAGACATAGCCACTCTTTTTTCTGGTCTATTAGATAATGGAATTGTGCTTGGGGTATGCTCATTCCTAGCTGATGCACTTGAACTACTTTCTAGATGATTTATAACATCTGCTTTAGTCACTCTATTATCTTTACCAGAGGGCTTCACATCACTGGCTACTATTTTATTTTCGGCAAGTATTTTTTTTGTGGCTGGTCCTAGCTTCTTATCTGTATTCTTTAATTCTTCTTTAGGCTCATCTATAGCTTCGTTAGGTTTTGAAGGCTCTTCTATAGCTGCAGAGGATTCGGTAAACATGCCAATAACCTCAGAACTATTAACGATCTCTCCCTCTGCCTTAATAATTTTTGATAGAATTCCATCAATTGGCGCAACAACCTCTAGGACAACTTTATCAGTCTCAATTTCTGCTACAACCTCATCTTGAGATACCGATTCGCCTTCTTTCTTCAGCCAACTTGCAACTGTTCCATCTGATACAGACTCAGGAAAGGTTGGTGATTTAATTTCAATTGTCATAATTATTTCCTCTATTTTAAAGCATCTTCTATTAATTGAGATTGTTGCTTTAAATGTAATTTCATCATCCCAACAGCAGGAGCAGCAGCAGCAGGTCTGCTAACTAAGCTTATTTGCTTGTCATTGCCTTCAAACCTATCCAACACTCTTTGTATTCTGTGTCTGTGACTAAACCATGCCCCTTGGTTTGCAGGTTCTTCTTGGCACCACACAAATTCATTAATATTTTTATATGCTGAAAGTATTTCTTCAAGATCATCATGCGGGAAAGGATATAGCTGTTCAATTCTAATTATAGCTATATTTTCTTTACCTTCTTTGCCTCTAGTCTCCTCTAGATCATAAAAAACCTTACCAGAGCATAGTACAACTTTAGTTATTTGATCTTTTGCATCTATACAGTCATCAACAACACACTGGAATGACCCCTCGGTTAGATCTTTAACACTAGAAACAGCTTTTGGATTTCTTAATAAACTCTTTGGTGACATTATTATTAAAGGAGTACGCATTTTTCTAATTGCCTGTCTTCTTAAAAGATGGAATATTTGAGCGGGTGAGCTAGGAACGCATACTTGAATATTTTCAGAAGCACATAACTGTAAAAATCTTTCAATTCTTGCACTGCTATGCTCAGGCCCTTGTCCTTCATAACCATGAGGAAGTAGCATAACTAGACCGGATTGCCTTTCCCATTTATGCTGTGCTGAAACTATAAATTGATCAATAACGACCTGTGCGCCGTTTACAAAATCTCCAAACTGAGCTTCCCAAATAGCTAATCCAGTTGGCCATGTCGCTGAATAGCCATATTCAAATCCTAAAACCGCTTCTTCAGATAATAGGGAATCGTATATATCAAACCTTACAGTATTGTCTTTAGCAATTTTTGAAAGAGGTATATATCCATCGCCATTATTCTGATCAAAAACACATGCATGCCTATGAGAGAAGGTTCCCCTTCTTACATCCTGACCTGTAATTCTTATAGGATATCCTTCTGATAGTAGTGTTGCATAAGCCATATTCTCAGCAAAGCCCCAGTTAATTCCTACATCACCTTTGTTCATTTTTGCTCTATCTTCAAAAATCTTTTTTGCCTGTATTCCCAATTTAAATGAGTCAGGAACTTCGCATATTTTATCGCCGAGAATATTGAAGTCTTTCTTTTTAACAGTAGTATCTACTTTAGGCCACCATAAAACATCAAGATAATCATTCCAATCAAACCATAATGAATCATTAGGTTTTTCTGCAAGGTTTTTTGCAACAGTTATTCCCTCGTCAAGAGATTTTCTATAAGAGGATTTTATTGAAGAAGCTTCTTCTTTAGTTAACAAACCTTCACTTAATAATTGCTCTTGATATTGGTGCAGAACAGATGGATGCTTAGCTATAACTTCATACATTGTAGGCTGAGTTGCAGATGGATCATCAGCTTCATTATGGCCTCTTCTTCTATAGCAAACTAAATCTATAACAACATCTTTATTAAACTTAGCTCTATATTTAGTCGCTATTTTTACAGCATTAACGACCATCTCGGGATCATCACCGTTCACATGAATAACAGGAGCTTGAATCATTTTTGCAACGTCCGTGCAATAGTCTGTGGATCTAGCATCATGCTTGTTACTTGTAGTAAAGCCAATTTGGTTGTTTACAATAATATGAATAGTTCCACCAACGTAAAAACCTCTTGTTTGAGACATCTGAAGGGATTCCATTACAACACCTTGACCTGAAAAAGACGCATCTCCATGAAGTAAAACTGGAATAACCTTTGATCTGTCTTCATCTCCAATTCTATCTTGCCTAGCTCTTACCGAACCTAACACTACCGGATCAACGATTTCTAAATGTGATGGATTGCTATTAAGGGAGACATGAACTTCCCCTCCTGGTGTATCTAAGTTAGAAGAGAAACCTAAATGATATTTAACATCTCCTGTATTTGCTCCCTCTAACTCGCCCTCTTCACTAAAAGCAGAAAATAACTCTGAAGGTAATTTACCAAGCACATTAACCAAAAGATTTAATCTACCTCTATGGGCCATACCAAAACATATTTGATTAGCTCCTAGAGAGCCACAATGCTGGATTACAGCATCAACCAAAGGAACAAGAGCCTCTGAGCCATCTATGCCAAAACGTTTCATTCCTGGATATTTAGCTGCTAGATATTTAGCAAGCCCCTCAGCTGAATTTAATCTCTCATATATTTGCAACCTTTCTTCTTTTGAGAAAGTATATTTTTCAATCTTGGATTCAAATTTCTTTTGGAACCATTTTCGCTCCGATGAATTCATAATATAGTTATATTCAATGCCTATAGTTCCACAATAAATAGATTTTAGACTTGCAACTATCTCTCTTAAGGTTGCCTTCTTAGTTCCAGTTAAAAAGGTATCTGTATAAAACTCATCATCTAAATCAGATTCTTTTAAACCATGAAATTCAATATTTAAATCTTCTATTTCATTTCTATCCATCATATTTAGAGGGTCAAGTTTGGCTTCTTGATGACCTCTATTTCTGTAAGACTGAATCAACCTAATTACCTTTCCCTGTCTCTCATCTCCAGCTTCTGGATTGATAGCTTGGCCCCTAGGCATATTTCTAAATTCATTAATTATGGATTGATGAGAAACCTCACCATTAGAATTTGGCTGAGAAGGCAGACTTAAAAAAAATGAAAGCCATTCTTCAGAAAGGTCATTTGGATTACTTAGAAAAGTTTCATAAAGTGATTCGAGGTAGCTAGCGTGACTAGCTGATAAATGAGAGCTTCCCCATAGCTCTTCCATTGATTGATTCATTTCTTTCTAATTATCTGACCCCGTCTGATGTAATAACTTGTTTCTTATTACTTAAAAGCATTGATTTAATTTCGCCAATTGCCTTGTTTGGATTGAGGCTTTTTGGACAAGCGCTTACGCAATTCATAATGCCGTGACACCTATAAACACTAAATGGATCTGATAGTTCTTCCAGTCTATTTTGAGTTTCTAAATCTCTTGTATCTGCTAAAAATCTATATGCTTGAAGTAATGCTGCAGGCCCAACGAATTTATCAGGATTCCACCAAAATGATGGGCAACTGGTTGAACAACAAGCACAAAGAATACATTCATATAATCCATCTAACTTAGCTCTATCTTCTGGAGATTGAAGCCTTTCTTGCTCCGGTGCAGTTGTGTCGTTTTGAAGAAATGGCTTTATTTTTTCATACTGAGCATAAAACTGCGTCATATCAACCACTAGATCCCTAATAACAGGAAGACCTGGTAACGGTCTTAGTTCAATTTTGTCTTTTTTAATTACTGATGATATTGGTGTAATGCATGCGAGACCATTCTTACCATTAATATTCATACCATCTGAGCCACACACACCTTCTCTACATGACCTTCTATAAGATATTGAATCGTCACTTTCCTTTAATAAATGCAGTAAATCAAGAACCATGATGTCTCTAGCTGGCTTTTCAATACTATATTTTTTCATGTAAGGAAATTTATCCTGTTCAGGATTGTATCTATACATACTTACTTCTAGAGTATTGCTGCTCATTAATATGTCCTCACTACTGGGGGAAATGCTTCTACCTGTGAAGGGCTAAAATTTACATCTCTTTTTGAGATTGTTTTTGAAATTGGATCATATAAAGAGTGACATAACCAATTATCATCATCTCTTTCAGGAAAATCATCCCTAGCATGAGCTCCTCTACTTTCATTTCTACTGAAAGCAGCAATAGCTGTTGCTTCTGCAACTTCAAAAAGATTTTGTAACTCTATAGCTTCTACTCTACTAGTATTGAAAGCGTTACTTTTATCCTTTAGATGAAGGTTGTTAACTTTTTCCCTGATCTCATCTAGCTCTTTTAGTCCTTTTTCCATAAACTCGCCGCGTCTAAAGACTCCAAAATAGTTTTGCATGCATTCTTGAAGCTCTTTCTTTACAGGCGCAGTTTCATAACCACTTGATGATTCATTTAGATGATTTAAACGTTGTAATGAGGCCTCAATATCATCTTTTGTTGCAGACTCAACACCGCCTCCAGATTTTAGCTCTTGCTGAATATGCATTCCCGTTGCTCTTCCGAAGACAACCAAATCAAGCAATGAATTTCCTCCAAGCCTGTTTGCGCCATGAACGGATACGCAGGCAGCTTCTCCGGCAGCAAATAGTCCAGGAACAATAGAGTCAACATTATTTACTCTATTGAATGCTTGGCCATGAATATTAGTTGGTGTTCCGCCCATCATGTAATGGCATGTAGGAACCACTGGAATTGGTTCATAAATTGGATCAACATGAGCAAATGTTTTAGACAGCTCGCATATTCCTGGAAGCTTAGCATTTAAAACATCAGCACCAAGATGATCTAGCTTTAAGAAGATATGGTCTTTATTTTCTCCACAACCTCTTCCTTCAAGTATTTCAAGAACCAT
>Ga0209383_1000838_pt1 | contig 20626 bp, 19 predicted proteins | sample CoawatmetaG02DNA_FD_187510 | JGI IMG/M metagenome (GOLD analysis project Ga0209383, IMG submission 187510) | Marine microbial communities from the West Antarctic Peninsula - Coastal water metaG029-DNA (SPAdes) (version 2) | ecosystem: Environmental > Aquatic > Marine > Coastal ... | reverse complement strand
CATCAAAATTACTCTTAAAAACTAAATATTCCTTAAACTGAGAAGGTTTACCATCTATTGTTATTGTTGAATCTTTTAATGACCAATTTTTATTAGATAAATCGGATGATTCTGATTTTATATTCTTTAAAAAATTAAAGTCCTCATCAAATTGAGTTATTGAAACATTTATTAATTTTTGTTTATATATTTTATCAGCATTTATCATGTTAATTGTGTTGTCAATTTCATCTTTAATCCAAATCCCATTCTCTGTTACAACTGCTAGAAATTTATTGTCATTAGCAAACTTATTCTTGATTTCAAGATAGTCATATTTAAGTTTTGACGAAATATTATAAAAAACTAAAACAATCATAACAGCCCAAATAAAAGATGTTGCAACGAGTGTTTTAATTACACTCCAATTATTCAACTTATAATGTTTTAGTAATATCAATTCTCTCGTGTCCTCTAGTTGCATAAAAAAAAATTGAGTACTAATTAAAAATATAAATGGAAATATTTCATATATGATCGAAGGAGTATTTAAAAATGATAATAATAAAGGATAAGAAAAATTTGCATCTGTATTTTTTAAATAATTAACCTCTTCAAATAAATTAATGATTAAAATTAAAATAAAAAAAATTGAAGTTATATTGATTATTTTTTTTGAAAAAATTTTAAAAAGATGTAATTGATATATTTTTATTATCATTTCAAATTTTTTTTAATTTAGTGTTCAGTAATAAAGTTAAGTATATTGATGAAAAAATAAACAGCGGTAAAATTGAAAAAATAATTGCATTTAAGTTATTTAAAGAAAAATACTTAATAGATATTTCTGAAATAATTAATGTTACCACGCCTCCAAAAAAAACTATAAGCTTAAAGCGAAAAAAATTAATATAATTTTTTGATTGCAACACTACTAGCGAAGCTATGAGCGCCAAAACAGGAAAATAAATAGGTAGAAAAATTCTTTTAAACAACTCTTCTTTTACGTTATTGAATGAATCAAGTGCACAATTTTTTTTTTCAAACTGAAATCCATGAATTGTGAATATCTTTTTGAATTGTATAATTGATAATAAGCAATCATATAAATCTACAGTCTTTGTTTCTTGAATTTTAGGGTGTGTAGTTGTTTTAGTAGAGTATTTTGATAAGTCAATTTCAGTTTCAGAAAAATTAAAAATATTTTGCTTTTGGTCAATCGTGTTTATAAATTTTCCATTGTAAAGAAGTAATGTATTTTTACCATTTGTATTTTTAATTTCACCGGTTTTTGCAAAAATTATTTGTGACTGATTGATACTAATATTGTCTTTAAAATATATTTTTTTTAAATCGTTACCATTTTTTTCTTCAACAAATATTGTAAGATTTTCAACAGTGTCAATAAACTTTCTTTCCTTTATTAGGGATGAAAATAAATCTACATTTGAAGATCTAAAATAGGATCTGGCTTTATCCTTAGTGCTTGGGACCACGTAGGAGGTTAAAATTAACTGTAGACATAAATAAAAAAATGAAACACCCACTATTAAATTTATTATTTTTAACTTACTAAGTCCAAGTGACCAATAAATAATTAACTCATTATTATTTTCGTATCGTATTAATATATAAAATATAGAAACAAAGAAAATAAATGGTAAAATTTTACTAAAAACTTTTGGCAAACTTAAAAGAGTATAAAAAAAATATACTCTGAAACTATGACCATCCTCAGATACAATGTCTAATAAGTTTACTGCTTGAATTACCCATATAATTACACCCAAACTTAAAGTTGTCAGTAAAAAAAAACTGGCTATATCTTTGGTTAAAATTTTATATATTTTTTTTTTCATTGAATTTAGATAATTTTGTTCATATATAGCACTCTAACTTTACTGTGTGTATTTAAAACTTATGTCTATTCAAATTAATTATAAAAATAATAACTCCAAAAAAACTACTACTAATCAGGTATTATTTACTGATGAAAAATTCAATATAAATGGTCTGAAAAGCTACCTCTCAAAATTAGAGTTTTCTTACGTAGATGACTTATTAAAAAATATTGACTTAAAAAAAACATTATTAGTTTTTGAGGTCAGTTCTAAAAAAAAGATAATCTTAGTTTCGGTAAAAAATAATTTAGAGACTTCTGATATAGAAAATTTAGGAGCTGAATTTTATGGACATATAAAGAATGATAAAAAAAGTGAGTATTTTGTAAGTTTGGATAGTTTAAGCAGTAAGTTTGGAAATTTTATAGGTTATTTTTTGCATGGATTAAAATTGAAATCTTATGAATTTAATCTTTATAAGACAAAAAATGAAAAAAAATCTATTTCAATAAATGTAATTGGAGTAAAAAACAGATCAACAATTAAAAATGAATTGAGATTTAAGGCCATAGAAGAAGGAACTTTTTTCGCAAGAGATCTAGTCTCTGAACCACCCAATGTTCTTAATCCAAGGGAATATGCAAATAGACTTCTAAAATTAAAAAAATTAGGAATTAAAGTTACTGTTTATAATGAAGCTCAAATGAAAAAATTAGGAATGCATTCTTTATTAGGAGTTGGAAGGGGAAGTGTAAATGAGTCGTTTCTTGTCACGCTTGAGTGGAATGGAAATAAAGGAGATAAAAGCCCTCCATTATCTTTTGTAGGGAAAGGTGTTTGTTTTGATACAGGTGGTATTTCGTTAAAGCCGGCAAAATTCATGGAAGAAATGAAATATGATATGGCTGGATCAGCTGTTGTAGCAGGATTAATACAAACATTAGCAACCAGAAAAGCAAAAGTAAATGCTGTTGGAGTAGTTGGTTTGGTTGAAAATATGCCTGGTGGAAATGCTCAAAGACCAGGAGATATAGTTAAGGCTTATAATGGTAAAACTATTGAAGTTTTAAATACTGATGCTGAAGGAAGATTAGTTTTAGCAGATGCTTTAAGTTTTACAGAAGCAAAATTTAAACCAAGATTTATGATAGACCTCGCAACCTTAACTGGTGCAATAATCATGGCACTGGGTGAGGAGTATGCTGGATTATTTTCCAATAATGACGACTTATCGAATAAAATATTTAACATTGGAGAAAAAGTAAAAGAAAAAGTTTGGAGACTTCCACTTCATAATAATTATGACAAATTAATAAATTCGACAATAGCAGACATGCAAAACATAAATTACTCTGGTGGAGCAGGGTCAATAACGGCTGCACAGTTTTTACAAAGGTTTGTAACCAAAAAAACACCATGGGCACATTTAGATATAGCGGGTATGGCTTTTTCCAAAAAAGCAGCAAATTTAAATCCAGGTGGTGCAACAGGTTTTGGTGTAAGATTATTAAATCAACTAATAGAGGAACATTATGAGTAATATAGAACAAACTTTATCAATTATTAAACCGGATGCTGTTGAAAGAAATTTAGACAATGAAATAAAAGACATGTTTAAAAATAAAGGATTTAATATTGTTAAAGATAAAAAAATCCAAATAACAAAATCTGAAGCTGAACAATTTTATAAAGTTCATGAAACAAAGCCTTTTTATAACGATTTATGTACATATTTATCATCAGGACCAATAGTTGTAATGGTACTTGAAAAAGAAAATGCCGTATTAGGAAATAGAGAGTTTATGGGTGCAACAAAACCAGAAGATGCTGCAGAAGGAACTATAAGGAAAAAATATGGAATTTCAATCGATAAAAATTCTGTTCACGGTTCTGATAGTGTTGAAAATGCTAAAATAGAAATTGAATTCTTTTTCAAAGATTAATTAAAAATTTTCATAATGGCAGCAGAGTACAATTTGTGCTCATGTTTCAATATTTTTTTTGCTAAAGAGATAGGATTATCTCTCACTGTTACTTTAACTTTTTTTTGCATAATTATTTTTCCAGAATCTAACATCCCAGTTACATAGTGAACAGTGCATCCAGAATATTTATCTTTATTTTTAATAGCTCTACTGTGGGTGTTAAGACCTTTGTATTTAGGTAGTAATGAAGGATGAATATTAATTATTTTACCATTAAATTCTTTAATAAATTTTTTAGATAAAATTTTCATAAAACCTGCCAAGCAAATAAATTTTATTTTTTTTTTTTTAAGTAATATTAGTATATTTTTTTCAGCTTTCTTAAAATTTTTAAAATTAAATATTTCTTTTTTAATCTTATATTGATCAGCAAATCGTAAACCTTTTGCAAGATTAGTATTAGAAACTATTAAATCTATTGAAATAGGAGATTTTTTTAATTTCGAAAATTTTATTAGATTCTTTAAATTACTTCCCGATCCTGAAATAAAAACTGCAGTCTTTATATTTTTAAGACCAGTCAATTTTTCCATTAAGCTTAACTTTATTTTTCCCAGAAGTAATTTTGCCTATAACATATGGCTTAAATTCTTTAGTAAAGAATTTCGAAATTTTTCTTAAATTATTTGGGTTAATTATTAAACAAAAACCGACCCCACAATTAAATGTTTTTAACATTTCTTTATCCTCAATATTGTTTTTTTTTAACCATTTAAATATCTTTTTTGTCTTAATTTTATTTAAATCAATATTGGCAATTAACCCATCTGGGATTACTCTTTTAATGTTATCTGCTAAACCACCACCAGTAATATTGGCACATCCATTTATAAGATTATTATCGAGTAGATCTAAAACTTCTTTTACATAAATTTTTGTGGGTCTTAGTAATTCTTTTTTTAAAAATAAATTTGTTTTTAAATTAATTTTTTTTTCATTTAAAACATATCTTACTAAGGAATAACCATTTGAGTGAACACCACTTGAGGGTATAGCCAACACTAAATCATTTTTCTTGATATTTTTTTTATGTAGAATTTTTTTTTCATCAACCAAACCTACAGCAAAACCAGCTATATCAAACTTACCTTTTTCATAGGTTCCAGGCATTTCTGCAGTTTCTCCACCAACCAGTTCACAGTTAGACATGATGCAACCTTTTACTATCCCTATAAGGATGGATTTTAGTTTTTTTAACTCAATTTTATTAATTGAAATATAATCTAAGAATAATAAAGGTCTAGCACCCTGAACAATCAGATCGTTTACACTCATTGCAACCAGATCAATACCTATTGTGTCATATTTATTAAGTAGATTGGCTATTTCTACTTTTGTACCAACACCGTCAGTACAAGCTACAATTTTTGGGTTCTTTAAATTCTTGGGAATATTAGAAATTGAGCCAAAACCACCAATGTTATTAAACTTTTTTTTGCCTTTGTTATTTGATGATATGGAAGATATAAATTTAACAAACTTGTCAGCAGCATTAATGTTTACACCACTTTTTTCATAGGTAAATTTTTTTTTATTCATTAGTATAAAATATGCAAATTATTAATAAATTACTCAAGTTACAAAAAGTATATATATTTTTTATTTCATTCGTTCTATTTATAATTATTTTTTTCTCAACTTATTTGCATGCAAATAATTTTAGGGTGTCTAATATTGAAATTTCATCACCATTTGAGCTTAATTTTAAGAAAAGTAGTGTAATAGATGAGGGGTTCCAGCTCTCTTTTTCAAACTTACTTTCTATGATTACAACCTCAGGTGATAAAAATAAAATTAAAAACATCTCAATAAAAAAACTCAAGAGTATGATTGATTCCTTCACAATAAGTGATGAAAAATTTATTAATAATGAATACTTTGCAAAACTTGAAACAACATTTAATAAAAAAAAAATCTTAGGATTTTTAGAGAAAAAAAATATTTTTCCCTCAATTCCAATAAAAAATAAAGTTCTATTGATACCAATATTGATAGATATAGAAACAGATAGTATTTATCTATTTAGTGATAATATTTTTTATGACAGATGGAATGATAAAAAAAAAAACTATCAATTACTTGATTACTTATTGCCAAGTGAAGATCTTGAGGATTTAAATAAACTTCAAGAAATGTCTAATTCCGTTGAAACATATGATTTTATAAATTTAATAAAAAAATACGATCTAAAAGATTATATAATTTCAATTATATATAAAAATAAAGATGAAGTTAAGATACTTTCAAAAATTAATTTAAATAACTCCCTTAAGATAAATAATCAAAGATATTCTAAAATCAATTTAACTAATGAAAAAGATTTTAATATGATCTTAGAAAGTTTAAAAAATCTTTATGAAAATGAATGGAAAAAAAATAATGAAATAAATACATCTATAAAGCTCCCTCTAACCATTTCTATAAAATCAACTGATTATAAAAAAATTGTATACTTGGAAGAAGTGTTAACCAACATTGATCTAATATCACATTTTTATATACTAAAATTTGATAACAAGTTTATTCAATATAGAATAATTTATAATGGTTCCCCAAATTCTTTTTTTAATGATATGAATAATAGATATTTTGATCTAGTAATGGAAAACAATGTTTGGACAGTTAAGTGAAAAGTTTAAATCAATTATTACTAGATTTTGATTATGAGCAAAACTTTAGAGATGATGATTTTTATGTTGGAAAAAGTAACTTTTATTCTTTTGAATTAATAAATAATTGGCCTAATTGGGAAAAAAATTTTTTAAATATAAGTGGAGAGAAATTTTCTGGCAAAACACATTTAACTAATATTTTCTTAAAAAAATTTGATGGGATTAGAATTGAATCAAGCTTACTCACTGATGAAAACTTAAAAACAATTAAGCCTTATCAAAATGTTGTCTTGGAAGATTTAAATTTAAATATAAATGAAAAGTTAATATACAGTCTCTTCAATATAATTGATCAAGATGATAAATTTTTGATAATTACATCTTTAAAACCAGTGGTAGAAATTGATTTTAGACTTGAAGATCTTAAATCAAGAACCAAAAATTGCCTTTTAGCAAAAATTGAAAATCCCGATGATGAGTTAATGTTTGCCTTAATACTAAAAAATTTATCTGATAGACAGATTACTTTAGACAAAAAATTGATTGATTTTATCATTAAAAGAGTAGAGAGATCGTATGGAAAAATATTTGAATTCATATATAAAATTGACAGAATTAGTTTAAAAAAGAAAAAATCGATCGATTTTAAGATCATTAATGAGGCATTAAAGGGATAAGTGAATAAGTATAGAACACATAATTGCAGTGAATTAAATAAAGATAATAACGAACAGCATATTGTACTATCTGGATGGATTAATAAAAAAAGAGATCATGGAAACCTTTTATTTATTGATTTAAGAGATAATTATGGAATGACTCAATGTATTATCGATAAAAGTAATAAGTATTTTAAATTATTAGAAAAAATTCAGTTAGAAAGTGTAATTAAGATTGAAGGAAAAGTTGTTAAGAGAAGTGTTGATACAATTAACGCTGACTTACAAACAGGAGAGATAGAAGTTAGTATTGATAAATTTGAAGTTCTTGGCACATGTAAAGAGCTTCCAATGCCTGTATTTAGTGATCAAGAATATGCTGAAGAAATTAGACTTAAATATAGATTTTTAGATTTAAGAAGAAAAAAAATTCATGATAATATTATCTTAAGATCCAAAGTTATTTCATTTATCAGAAATGAAATGTTTAAATTAGGATTTCTAGAATTCCAAACACCAATACTAACATCTTCAAGTCCAGAGGGAGCTAGAGATTTTTTAGTACCGAGTAGATTGAATCCGGGAAAATTTTATGCACTTCCACAAGCGCCTCAACAATTTAAACAATTAATAATGGTATCTGGATTCGACAAATATTTTCAAATCGCGCCATGCTTTAGAGATGAAGATGCTAGAGCAGATAGAAGTCCAGGTGAGTTCTACCAATTAGATTTAGAAATGTCATTTGTTGAACAAGAGGATATTTTTCAAGTAGTTGAAAAATTAATAGTTAATGTTTTTAAAAATTTTTCATCAAAAAAACTAATGTATGAAAAATTCCCAAGAATACCTTATGATGAATCTATGCTTAAATATGGATCAGATAAACCTGATTTAAGAAATCCATTAATAATTTCTGATCTGTCAGATATATTTACTCGAGAAGATGTTACATTTGAAATATTTAAAAAACTTGTAAAATCTGGCTCCAAAGTAAGAAGCATAGTAACCAAGAACACAAAAGAAAAACCCAGAAGTTTTTTTGATAATATTGATAAATGGGCAAAAGAGCAAGGTGCATCTGGTCTTGCTTATTTTACAATTGAGAAAAATGAAGATATTACAGCAAAAGGCCCTGTAGGGAAATTTTTTTCAAGTGAAGCATTAGAAGAAATTATGAAAATTACTGGAGCTGAAGTAGGAGATAGTATATTTTTTGCATGTGGAAAAATTAATGATGTTGAAAAGATTACATCCCAAGCTAGAGATAAAATTGCCAAAGATTTAGACTTAATTGATGAAAATATTTTTGCGTTTTGTTGGATTGTCGATTATCCAATGTTTGAAAAAAATGAAGTAACTAATAAAATTGAATTTAGTCACAATCCATTTTCAATGCCTCAAGGTGATTTAAAAAATATTGATTTTGATAACCCGCTTAATATTAAAGCTTATCAATATGATATTGTTTGTAATGGAATTGAGCTATCCTCTGGTGCAATTAGAAATCATATACCTGAGCTAATGTATAAATTATTTTCAATTGCTGGATATCAAAAAAAACAAGTCGATGAGAAATTTAGTGGTATGATAAATGCCCTTAGTTATGGGGCACCTCCTCATGGAGGTATAGCACCTGGAATAGATAGAATTGTAATGCTTTTAGCAAATGAGAAGAATATTAGAGAAGTTACAATGTTTCCAATGAATCAAAATGCCCAGGACTTAATGATGAATGCTCCTTCAGAAGTAAATGAAGAACAACTTAAAGAACTTGGATTATCATTAAAGATTAAAAAATAATATTATTTTTTACCTTTTAGACTTATTTTAACATCAGATAAATCAACAAGATTTTTTTTATAATTATTTCTAACAAAGCCTTTGCTAGTGACATCTTTTATAATCTTAAGTAATTGATTTTGATCTTCAGTATTTTCTTCTTCTGGTAAAGATCTATCTGATCCACCGATTGCTGGAGTATGTGCTAGATCTTCTCTATTTTGGTAAGAGATAGCTAATTCTCTAAATATATAATCAAGTATTGAAGAGGCACTCATTATTCTATCATTACCATGAACTTTTCCAGATGGTTCAAATTTAGTATCGACATAAGCACTAATAAACTCATCTAAAGGAACGCCATATTGAAGACCAAGTGATATTGCTATCGCAAAATTATTCATTAGAGCTTTTACTAATTCACCCTCTTTACTTGTATCGATAAAAATTTCACCTATTTTTCCATCTTCATATTCGCCAGTGTGTAAATAAACTTTATGGTCACCAATCGTCGCTTTTTGAATATAACCCTTTCTTCTATCAGGCATACCAAATCTTTTACCCACACCTTCATTAATTTTTTTGATAAATGTAGAATTATTTTCTTTAGAAACAGCTTTAGGTTGGCTTTGTTCAGATATAATATCTAATTTTTTAGTTTCAATTACCTTATTATTTGGATCTAAGCTTTTTGTTTTTCTAGTATCAAGCTTAACATCTAAAACCTCAAATTTCCCATCATCACGCTTTTCGAGATTTGCTAACTCCGTTTCATTTATATCGTCTAGATAATGATTAACTTTAAAGCTGCATGTATAATAAGTTTCTACTAAATATTTCGCCATTTTTCCTTTAATTAATTTTTATTTTGAATCTTAAGCTAAATAATTTATATACAAATCCTTACTTTAGTCTAATTTAAATTATACAATTCAAGATTGAAGAATAAGTAATTTTATATGTTGACACTTTTTAAAAAATTTTTCACTTGGTGGAATCAAGAAACTCTTGGAACAAAATTAAAAACAATTTTTTCGGGAAAACTTGTTGGAAGCGATTCAATAGGCAATAAATATTACCAGGATAAAACTGGCAAAAGATGGATAATCTATAGTGGCGAGATTGATGCATCAAAAATACCTAGTGAGTGGTATTCTTGGATGCATTTTACCAATAATAGAATTGAAAATAATCATAATTTAGAAAAATATAAATGGCAAAAACCTCATTTATCGAATCAAACTGGTACTGAAAATGCTTATCACCCAAATAGAAATAATGAACAAATTAAAAAAAAATACACTAGTTGGAAAATTTAATCTTATATTAATTTTATTTTATTTTTTTTTAACAATCACCCCTTATGTTGCAATCAGTCAAGAAAGTTTAAATGGTCAGTTTATAGAGATAAAAATTTTAGATAAAGTTAGTTCTAAAACTAATCTTTTAAGATTAACCATAGGTGAAGAAAAAAAATTCCAGAATATATTAATTAAAAGTCTCAAATGTAAAAATTCAGAGTTTGATGATAACCCAGAGATAACTGCTTACATTCAAGTTCAAGACCTAGTTAATAGAGATAATAATGAAGTCTTCATATTTAATGGGTGGACATTTTCATCAAGTCCAGCAATCAATCCATTTGATCATCCAGTTTATGATATCTGGCTTACTAAATGTTATTAAATAACTTTCTCATTATCTAGCCAACCCACATTAAAATCTGACTCAATAAATTTTTTGTGGTTAAGTAGGATTTTATGAAGAGGGATAGTTGTTGTGATACCCTCAATAACGAACTCATCTAAAGATCTGTTCATTCTTTGAATTGCTTCAGTTCTATTTCTTCCCTGTGTAATAACCTTACAAATCATACTATCATAATAAGGTGTAACTTTATAACCTTGAAAAATTGCTCCATCGACTCTTGTTCTAAAACCAGACGGCTGATGACACATACCTATAGTTCCTGGAGAGGGTTGGAAATTTTTACTAGCATCTTCTGCGTTAATTCTACATTCAATGGCGTGTCCCCTTGGGTTAATATCACTCTGTTTAAGGGCAGTCTCACCAGTATAAGCTATCCAAATTTGTTCTTTAATTATATCAATACCAGTAACCATTTCTGTAACTGGATGCTCAACTTGAACCCGAGTATTCATTTCTAAAAAATAAAATTTTCCATCCTCATAAATAAACTCAACTGTTCCAGCGCCCTCATAACCAATTTTACTAACCATATTTACAGTTTTTTCAAAAAGATCTTTTCTGATTTGATCTGTTAAAACTGGGCTTGGTGTTTCCTCTATTAATTTTTGGTGCCTTCTTTGTACAGAGCAGTCTCTTTCGTGCAAATGTACCGTTCTATTCTTTCCAGATAGAACCTGGACTTCTATATGTCTTGGGTTTTGAAAAAATTTTTCAATGTAAACCTCATCATTGCCAAAATATTTTTGTGCTTCAGTTTTAGCTGTTGAAAATAACGTTTCAAACTCTTCTTCTTTATGTACAATTTTCATTCCCTTTCCACCACCACCACCAGATGCTTTAATTAAAACTGGAAATCCTATTTTCTTACAAAGTTCTTTAGCTGCTTTTATGTCAGTTACACCACCCTCAGAACCCTCAATAATAGGCAGACCATACTCTTTGGCAATTTTCTTTGCTTGAATTTTATCTCCCATCATTTTTATAAGTTTTGAGGATGCACCAATAAACTTAATATTATTTTCTTCTAAAACTCTAGCAAAGTTTGCATTTTCAGATAAAAAACCATATCCAGGATGAACTGCTTCTGCTTTTGTAAGTTCAATCGCAGACATTAATGCGGGGACATTTAAATAACTATTTGCAGGTTGATGTGAACCAATACAGACACTTTCATCTGCAAGTCTAACATGCATACTATCTCTATCTACATCTGAGTGAACAGCAACAGTAGCTATTCCCCACTCTTTGCATGCACGAATAACTCTAACTGCAATCTCTCCTCGGTTTGCAATTAGAATTTTTTTAAACATTATTCAACAATGATAATAGTTTGACCATATTCAACAGGTTGGCCATCTTCTACACAAATTTCTTTTATAATTCCATCAGCAGTAGAAGGCACATGATTCATAGTTTTCATAGCCTCGACTATCATAACAGTTTCACCTTTTTTAATCTTTTTACCAATTTCTGAAAACTTCTTAGCCCCAGGTTCTGCCGCAAGATAAGCAGTACCTATAATTGGAGATTTAACCTCATGCCCAGTTACAACATTAGACTTAGCTTCACCAGATATCTGATTGGAAGCAGCAACACTTTCAACTTGATTTGTGTTAGCTAGGTTAGATTTTGATACTTTAATTTTAGTATCTTTATCCGTGTATTCAATTTCAGTTAAATTGAACTCATTTAAGTATTCAGTTAATTCTTTTATAATATTTTTATCTATTTTCATTTTTTTAATATGTTTTGCATTGCAATTATGGCTAAAATATAACCATTATCACCTAAACCAAAAATTCCACCACTGGCAATGTCACTGATCAAAGATTTATGCCTAAACTCCTCTCTTTTATATATATTTGATATGTGAAGTTCAATAATTGGTTTTTTATAAATATCTAAAGCATCCCTGATTGCTACAGATGTATGAGAGAAACCAGCAGCATTAATAATTATACCATCAAATTTAATTTTAGCTTCCTGAATGGTTGTAACTATTTCACCTTCTATATTGGATTGTGAAAACTCTAAATTCATATTTATTTCTTTAGCTTTACTTAAGCAATTATTTCTAAGTTGATCAAAAGTAATAGATCCATATTGTGATTGTTCTCTTTCACCTAATAGATTAAGATTAGGCCCATTGATAATTATAATATTATTACTCATTCAGTTCTTATACATTATGAAAAAAATAAAAAAAATAAAAATTAAGATAAATGGCAGATTTTCAATGATAAGTGAAAATTTAAATCTCTCAGTTTTTCTAAAACAACTAAAAATTCCTCTTAAAAAAGTAGCAATTGAATTAAATCAAGAAATAATAGATAAAAATAATACAAGCAAAATTAAACTTAAAAAAAATGACAAAATTGAAATAGTTCATTTTATTGGGGGTGGATAAAAATGATAAAAGACAAATTAATAATTACAAAAAAGAAATATGACTCCAGATTGATAGTTGGTACAGGAAAATATAAAAGTATGTCAGAATGCGCAAAAGCTATAAGATTATCTGGTGCAGAAATAGTTACAGTAGCAGTTAGAAGGGTTAATATTTCAGATAAAAAAAAACCATTATTGATGGATTATATAGATCCAAAAAAAATTACTTATCTTCCAAATACAGCGGGATGTTTCAATTCTGAAGAAGCTCTTAGAACATTAAGATTAGCCAGAGAAATTGGTGGTTGGAAATTAGTAAAACTAGAAGTGCTGGGGGATAAAAAAAATTTATTTCCTGATATGATTGAAACTTTAAAATCTACTGAGGTTTTGACTAAAGAAGGATTTAAAGTGATGGTATATTGTAATGACGATCCATTGATGGCAAAAAGATTAGAAAATGTTGGAGCTTGTGCAATCATGCCATTAGCTGCTCCCATAGGGTCTGGACTAGGAATTCAAAATACAACTAATATTAAGATTATAAGAAGTCAGACAAAACTTCCTTTAATAATAGATGCTGGTTTGGGACAGGCGTCAGATGCGGCTATTGCAATGGAATTAGGTTGTGATGGAGTGTTAGCTAATACTGCGATTGCTAAAGCTAAAAGACCATTTCAAATGGCTTTAGCGTTTAAAAATGGAGTAATTGCTGGAAGACAATCTTTCTTAGCAGGACGTATAGAAAAAACGATATATGGTAGCGCATCTTCACCAATAAGAGGAATTATTTAAACAGCAGGTTTTTTAAAAAATTTTTTCTTATGAAAAGTCTTTTTTTTATAAGGTTTTTTTTTAATAGGACTTTCAAAAAATTTAACCTCTTTTTTTTGCTCCTCTAAATTTTTTAGTTTTTCAATATGCTCTACTGTTTCTATTGTTTTTTTAGTCTTGTTTTGAAGATCGATTACATATTCAGGAATAATAAGAGTGTTATCTGCAATTATATCTATTTTGATCAAGTTTTTTTCTTCAAAATATTTTAAATCTTCAATAAAATTTTCTTTCATGAAATCTGATATTTTCTCACAGATCTTAAGTTCTACAAACTTTGCTTTTGTTAAAACAGCTTTAACCTCAACTAATTTAAGAATTTTCATTGCAAAAGACTCATCTGTAAGAGTAACCTTCCATTTTACAGCACTTTCTCGCAATCTTTGTCTGGACATTTCCAATAACCCAAAGGTACTAATTCTTCCTATTTGAATTCTTGCCCTATCAGTCCTACATTTTTCTTTAAGTTTTCTTTCAACTAACCTCCTATTTCCAAAACTTAACATGTCAATGAAGTCGATTATTATTAAACCAGACAAATCTCTAATCTTAATTTGTCTTGATATCTCTTCGGCAGCTTCGAGATTAGTATCTAAAGCGGTACTTTCAACATTTTTCTGTTTTATTGAACTTCCTGAGTTTATATCAATTGATACCAGGGCTTCTGTTGGGTTAATTACTAGGTATCCACCAGATTTTAACTTAACTTCTGATTCATAAATTTGGTTTAATTTCTCTTCTATATTTTCTTTAAAAAATAGAGGAATTTTTTCTCTATATTTTTTTATTTTCTTAACGTGAGAAGGCATCATCAACTTCATGAAACCTTGTGCTTTTTTATATCCATCGTTACCTTCAATAACTATGCCATTTGTATCTTCGTCATACATATCCCTTAAAGTTCTTTTTATAATATCACTTTCTTGGTGAATTAAAGATGGAGCTATAGAATTTAATGCAGTTTCTTTTATTCCATTCCAAGTTTTTATTAATGTTTGAAGATCACGATCTATATCATTTTTAGTTTTGTTAGATCCAGCAGTTCTAACAATGAGACCCATTTCTTTTGGTATAGTTATATCATTTAAGATAGTCCTAATTTTCTTTCTTTCCCCTGGATTAAAAATTTTACGAGATATCCCACCTCCCTTTGGTGTGTTGGGCATTAAAACAATATATTTTCCAGCAATAGAAATAAAAGTACTTAATGCAGCTCCTTTTTGACCTCTTTCATCCTTTAATACTTGTATCAAGATTACTTGATTAGGCTTTATAACTTCTTGTATCTTATACCTTTTAGTCCTAAATCTTGGAGCTGGTTTTCTTGTTTCAGTAATCGGCACCTCCTGATCAGTGCTAACACTTACTGTTAAATCATCAGTCGTTATTAATTCTTCTGATTTATTTGGTTCAATTTCTGATTCAGGTTTAACTTCAACTGGATCATTACCATCTAGATTGCCCTCATTAATATTTTTTTGCTCCTCTTTTTCACCTTCTTTTAAAAGCTCCTCTCGCTCTTTTTCCTCTTCTTCTTTTATTTTAATTAAATCGCTTTGTGGAATTTGATAATAGTCTGACTGGATATCGTTGAAAGATAAAAAACCATGTCTATCTCTTCCAAAGTCAATAAAGGCAGCTTGTAAAGAGGGTTCTACACGGCTGACTTTCCCAAGAAATATATTGTTCTTAATTAGGTTGTTTTTTAAACCTTCATACTCGTAGTCTTCAATGTTATCACCTGTTTTAAGTACAACTCTAGTTTCGTTTGGATGCGAAGCATCAATGTATAAATTTTTTTCCATATATTTTTGATTAGTTGTTTCATTTTATTTAAATAATTTTAAATTCTGATTAATTCTGATGCCTTATCTTTAACAAATTCACATGTATATTAAACTAAAATGTTTAGAATTATAAAAAATATATTTATACTAGTTTTTAGCCTTGGTCTATTAAGTGGATTTTTTATATTAGCTGTTTTATGGGCTTTTTCTAATGATTTACCAGATTATAAATTTCTTAAGAGTTACAAGCCATCAGTTTCAAGTAAAGTTTATTCAGGTGATGGAGAATTGGTAAATAATTTTTCTACTGAAAAAAGAATTTTTGTACCCTACAATGCAATATCAGAAAAAGTAATAAACTCTTTTTTATCTGCTGAAGATAAAAACTTTTATTCTCATCCAGGGGTAGACGCAAAAGGAGTAGTAAGAGCTATAATAAATAATATTTCGAACATAGCATCATCAAGAAGATTGGAAGGGGCTTCTACCATAACGCAACAGGTAGCAAAAAATTTTTTATTAACTAATGAAGTAAGCTTAAATAGAAAGATAAAAGAAGCAATCTTAGCCTTCAGAATAGAAAGAGTCCTTTCAAAAGAAAGAATACTGGAACTATATTTAAATCAAATTTATCTTGGAGGTGGTGCTTATGGAGTTGCGTCTGCAAGTTTAGAATATTTTGATAAATCAATCAGTGAATTGAACTATGAAGAAGCTGCTTTATTGGCAGCACTACCAAAGGCACCAAGTAGGTACAACCCCTATAAAGATATTGTGTTAGCAAAGTTTAGAAGAGATTTGGTGCTAAAAAATTTATATGAAAATAATTATATAAAAAAAATTCAATATAAAGAATTTGTTAAAAAAAAAATTAAATTAAAAAAAAGAAAAAAAACTTTTAGAGAAGATACAAGTTATTATGTTGAGGATATTAGAAAAGATGTTGTTGATCAACTTGGTTTCGATAAAGTTTATAAACAAGGGTTAAATATAAGCACCCCAATAAATTTAACTCTACAAAAAATTGCCATAAATTCTTTAAGAGAAGGTTTAATTAATTATGATAAAAGAAAAGGATGGCGAAAACCATTATTACAGAATCAAAAAATAGATAACTGGAAAGATAATTTAAAAAAATTTAAATTAGAAAAATCTATTAATTGGAATTTAGCCATAATAAAAAAAATAGATAAATTTTCTGTAGAAATTGAAACTGAAAAGGGCTTAAATGGAATTATTAAATATGAAAATATATCTTGGGTAAAAAAAGAATTTAATGAGATATTAAAAATTGGTGATGTAATTTATGTAGAGAATTTAAGTGATAATATATTTGCTCTAAGACAATTACCTTTAGCAAATGGTGGTATAGTCGTTATGGACCCATTCACTGGCAGAGTTTTAGCATTAAGTGGAGGTTTTAGTTTTAAAAAAAGTGAATTCAATAGAGCAACCCAAGCATTAAGACAGCCTGGCTCAGCCTTTAAACCATTTATTTATGCACTAGCGCTTGAAAATGGTTATACACCATCAACTTTGATATTGGATGCTCCACTAGTTCTTGAGCAGGGGCATGACTTAAAAATGTGGAAGCCAGAAAATTATGGAAAAAAATTTTATGGACCCTCCACACTAAGAATGGGATTAGAAAAATCAAGAAATTTAATGACAGTTAGAATTGCACAAGACCTTGGTTTAAAAAAAATAGTTAATTTTTCAAAACAGCTAGGTATTTATGATGACCCTAGTGAACTTTTATCTATTTCGCTAGGGTCGGCTGAAACAACCTTGTTAAAACTTACATCTGCTTACTCCTCATTTGTTAATGGTGGAAAATTAGTAAAACCAATAATGATAGATAGAATTCAAGATAGTGAAGGAAATACGATATTTAATAATGAGAAAAGAAAATGTATAAACTGTGATCAAATTTCTTTTTTAAGCAAGAATTATCCAGAAATAGAAGATAAATTTCTTCAGATTTTTTCTCCACAAACAGCTTACCAGATGACCTCGATATTAGAAGGCACCGTTCAGAATGGTACGGGGAAAAAATTAAAGGACCTTAATTTAGATTTGGCTGGAAAAACAGGTACTACTAACGGTAATACTGACACTTGGTTTATTGGGTTTACCTCAAAGCTTGCAATAGGTGTTTATGTGGGGTCTGATAATCCAATGTCATTAGGAAAATACGAAACAGGATCAAAAACAGCATTACCAATTTTTAAAAGCTTTGTAAAAAATGCAGTAAAGAAAGAAGATGCAAGACCATTTAAGGTTGCGGATGATATTTTGATGAGAGTTATAGATCCTGTGACAGGCAAAAAAGCTGATAGCGAGACTAAATTAACTATAATTGAGGCATATAAAGATACAGAAATAGATAGTGCGTCAAGGAATGATATTAATAATAGATTAAAAAATAATAATATATTAAGGTTCTATTAATGGAAAATGAATATTTAAGTCATAAATTTAAAATAGAAAAAATTAATAAAAGAGTTAAGGAGTATCTTTGAAAAAAATAATATTTATTCAAAGCTAGAAAAAAATAATAAAAAAATGTTAGAAAATAATTTCTGGCAAAATAAATCAAATTCACAAAAAATAATTAAAGAAAAAAAGCTATATGAAGAGTTAATTAACTCACATAATAATTCTGTTAAATCTTTAACAGAATTAGATGAGTTAAATGAATTAGCTTTAGAGGAAAAAAACCAATCAATAATTAATGAGGTTTTAGAAAATATAAAAGATTTAAATAGATTATCTAAAAAAAATGAAACTAAATGTTTTCTATCAAATGAAACTGATAGTTTTGATTCTTACATAGAAATCCATGCAGGAGCAGGAGGAACTGAAAGTCAAGACTGGGCTGAAATGTTAAGAAGAATGTATTTAAAATGGTCTATTATTAAAGGTTTTAAATCACAATTAATAAGTGAGCACAGGGGTGAAGAAGCTGGCATAAAGTCATCAACAATAAAAGTTGAAGGAGAGCATGTTTTTGGATGGTTAAAATCTGAGTCTGGCATTCATAGACTGGTCAGGATTTCTCCATTCGATTCAGGTGCAAGACGACACACAAGTTTTGCTAGTGTGTGGATTTATCCTGTGGTTGATGAAAGTATTGAAATTGAGATTGTAGAAAAAGATTTAAGAATTGACACCTATAGATCTAGTGGAGCAGGTGGTCAACATGTAAATACAACAGATAGTGCAGTTAGAATTACACACTTACCATCTAAAATAGTTGTCCAATGTCAAAACGAAAGATCCCAACATAAAAATAAAGATACCTGCATGAACATGCTTAGAGCAAGACTCTACGATTTTGAAATAAAAAAAAAAGAGAAAGAAAGTGAAACAATTAAATCATCTAAATCAGAAATAGGTTGGGGGCATCAAATTAGATCTTATGTTCTTCACCCATATAGAATGGTTAAAGATAATCGAACTAGCTTTGAAAGCTCAAATCCTGATAAGATATTAGACGGTGAAATAGACGACTTTTTGGAAAGTTCGCTGTATAAAATAAAGTAATGAAGAAAATAATCAAAATTTTATTAATAATTTTATCAGTTTTAGTTCTTGTAATTTTTTATTTAAGTATTTTTGGTATTAAAACAGATAAATTTAATAATCAAATTAACAATAATATTTTAAAGATTAATAAAAGAGTTAACCTAAGCTTAGGGGATGTAAGCTATTTATTAAACCCATACAATTTTACTGTAAATATCAAAACTATAAATCCTCAAATATTATTAGAAGGTAGAAATTTAGACATAGAGGATATTCAAACTAATGTAGCATTAAAATCTTTAATTAATGGTCAATTTTCAATTGATGATCTAAAAATCACAACAAAAGAAATCAAAATTAAAGATATAGTTGCATTATTAAGAGTTTTTCAAAATTCTACAAAACTTTTTGTCTTAAATACAATTATTAGAGATGGATTCGTGACTGCAGATATCAATTTAAAATTTGATAAAAAAGGGAATATAAAAAAAGATTATAAAATTATTGGTTCTATTAAAAAAGTAAAACTAAACATTCTAAATAAAGTTAAATTACAGAATTTCAATTTTGACTTTATTATAGACAAAAATATCTATTCTTTAAAACGAATAGATATGGTTATTAATAATGTAAAGATAACCTCACCATCAATAGAAATTGAAAAAAAGAAAAATTTATTTTTTGTTAATGGGCAGTTTTTTAATGATAAGAAAAACTTTAATATTGAAGAGCTTAAGCCAGTTTTTGATAATGTATTTAACTCCATGAATATACAAAAAATAGAATTTAGCTCAAAAAATAATTTTTCTTTTAATATTAATGAAACCTTAAAATTTGATGATTTTAAAATTGAATCTACCATTGATCTAAATCAACTAATTATTAAACAGAAAAATTTAAAATTAAAATCATATATTCCAAGCTTTGGGGAAGAGGTAAAGTTTTTAGAACATAAAGTTATTATTAATTATTATAAAAATAAATTTGATATAAGAGGAAATGGAAGTATCTTGTTAGGGGATAATCTAGATAGCCTGTCTTACCAAATAATAAAAGATAACAGTAACCTTTCGTTTGATGCAGAAATAAAACTTAAGAATAATTCATTACTAATAGATTCTTTAGATTATGAAAAGAAGAAAAATCAAACTGCTTTAGTTTCAGTGAGGGGAAATCTAAAAAAAAATAATCACCTAAGATTTGATTTTGTTAATCTAAAAGAAAAAAATAATAAAATTTCAATTAAAGGTTTAGACTTAAGTGAAAGTTTTAAGATTATTGATATTGAAAATTTAGATATAAATTATGAAAATAATAAAAAAGTTCTAAATAAACTTAATTTAAAAAAAGATAAATCAAACTTTGTTATTGAGGGAGAAAGTTTTGATGCTTCGAGCTTAATCAATAACATTATGGATAGTGATGATGAAAGTTCAACTATTTTTCAGAGTTTAAATTCAAAAATTAATATTAGAATTAAAAAAACTTATATCGATGAAGTTAATTACATAAACTCTGTCA
>Ga0209383_1000833_pt1 | contig 20687 bp, 22 predicted proteins | sample CoawatmetaG02DNA_FD_187510 | JGI IMG/M metagenome (GOLD analysis project Ga0209383, IMG submission 187510) | Marine microbial communities from the West Antarctic Peninsula - Coastal water metaG029-DNA (SPAdes) (version 2) | ecosystem: Environmental > Aquatic > Marine > Coastal ... | reverse complement strand
CTCATCAAGCATTACCAATAGCGTTACTGAATTTCCTATGGGTGCTATTTCAAGCACTCCTTCAACACAAGTTACTACATTTGCAAATGGTCCTGGCAATGACACATTTGTTGGTGGTATTACGGATCCGGCAAATTTACCCAACACTACAGCTGGTGGTACAACGGTTCTTCTAAACCTTCCTTATCTAGATAATCTTGGTTTAGAAAAAGAAACTGACTACACCTGGTCTTCAAACTACACTGCGCCGACTCCACATATTTGGCAGAGCGCTCTAGACAGTGCCGATACTGAAGTTGTCTTAATATATAGACTACCTGCAGCATATACTAAAACTACAGATACTAACCCATCTATTACAATGACCTTTGATGTAACGAATGCTATGTCATCGCAGTGGTTTAAAGTAACCAACGATGACAGCTCTTTTTCATATGCATGTACTATGTATTTAGAAAAGCCATTAGTAACAATGGCTATTGAATAAATCTATTTAGTATTATTCATTATATTTGCTAACTTAATATCTAAAATAGATATTCCACTGATATCGTGTGTTGATAAAGTTACGACAACCTTATTATATACATTAAACCACTCAGGATGATGGTCTAATTTTTCTGCGTATAATGCTATTGCTGTCATCCAACTAAATGCTGCATTAAAGTCTTTAAATTGAAAAGTTTTAGTTATTGCACTTCTACCTTTTACTAATTGCCATCCTTTTAATTTTTTAAGGGCTTTATTGCGATCAGTAATTGATAGTTTTTTATTCATTATGGTGCAGGATGGGGCAGCTCTCTATGGACTGCATCAATCTCTTTTAAAATTTCTTTGGTTAAATCAAGATTGATACTATCAATACAAGACTTTAGTTGAGTCATTTTAGTAGCACCAATAATTGTAGAAGTCATGAAAGGCTGTATGTCACAAAAACGAATAGCCATTTGTGCTGGATCTATTTCATATTTTTTTGCAATATCTACATACATTTCAGTTGCACGTTTTGTTCTTTCACTTTTATATCTGTATGCCAAAGGACCATCACCAAACAATGCCATACGCGAACCCTCTGGCATTTGTCCGTTTAGATATTTACCAGTTAAGATACCCTGACCTAGTGGTGAATAAGATAAAAGACCAACATCTTCATGATTAGTTATTTCTGACAAACCAACTTCAAAAGCTCGGTTAACTAAATTATAAGCATTTTGTATTGAAACTACTCTTGGCAATGAATGAGTTTTAGACAATTCTAAATATTTCATTGTGCCCCAAGGTGTTTCATTTGAAAGACCAATATGTCTAATTTTCCCAGCCTTAACAAGCTCATCCAAAGCCTCTAATGTTACTTCAATTTCAATTGTATCTTCTGGAATAGGATTATATTTGTATTCAAGTTTACCACTAAAAGCACCAAAAGGGCGATCAGGCCAGTGTACTTGATACAAATCTATATAATCAGTTTGCAGACGTCGCAAACTTTTATCTACTGCGTAATGGACATGTTCTTTGCTAAGTCTTGTTAGCTCTTTATTTTCACGCATATAGTTTAAGCCAGATCGACCAGCAACTTTTGATGCTAAAATAATTTTATCTCTATTATTTCTTGCTTTAAACCAATTTCCAATATGCTCTTCGGTTAACCCTTGTGTGTCAGCTTTTGTAGGCACGGCATATAGTTCTGCAGTATCAATAAAATTGACTCCATTTGCAACTGAATAGTCCAGCTGCTCGTGGGCTTCAGCTTCTGTATTCTGTTCACCCCACGTCATTGTACCAAGACAAATTGAACTGACCTTAATATCTGTTCTACCAAGTTTTCTATATTCCATTATTTACTCTCCAATATATTTTGTACTGATGCAGCCATATCTAGTATAGTTTTTTTTATTTCAATTGGCTTCCAATTAAATATAGAAATTGTTTCAGATATATCTACTTCATATTTTCTATCTAAGTTTCTAGCCACACCTTTCATTTCACTACTGAATAATGCCAAAAATTTAACAATAAAATTTGGTATATTCTTTGAGGGAGCTTTTTTATAACCACCTTCTCTCAGTATCGAAGATAGTTTAGACATATGCAAATAATCTTTTGAAGTTGTTAGGCATCTTTTACCATTAGACTCATCTGAGCTAATTGCTTTAACATGTAACAATGCAACATCTCTAACATCAACTATTGTAAAATTTAAATTAGGATTGCCTGGAAATTGCCCAGTAATAAGTTTATTCATTATATCTGCTGAAGCACCATCAATGTCATTGCTTAGTAATGGACCAAGAACTAATCCAGGATGAATCGTTGTCATTGACATATTTTTTTGTTCTTGAGAATTTATAAAATTCCAAGCAGCTCGTTCAGCAATAGTTTTGCTTTTAGTATAGGCACCAATATTTTGATTAATATCTGACCAATCACTCGGATCACAAATAGATTTTTCATGTCCATATGCAATTGCTGCAACCGATGAAGTTAATACAACTTTTTTAACACCTGCGTCTTTAGCAAATTTTAAAGCTCTAAGAGTACCCTCTTTTGCAGGACGAATAAGATCATCTTCATTCTTTGGTTCATAGGTAATAAATGGAGAAGCCGTATGCAATAAATAATCACACCCCTGCATTGCATCTTGCCAACCTTCATCGCTTAATAAATTAAGTTTACAGAATTCAAGATTATCATCAGCCACTTCTTTTTTAATTGATGATCGTACCTCTTCTTCTCTATCTAAATTTCTAAGAGAACCTTTAACTGCATAGCCTTTTTTCAGTAATTCTGAAATGCAATGTAATGCTATATATCCCGATGCGCCTGTAATTAAAACTTTATCCATTATTTACCTATCCTATTGAAATATATCAATTTTTAATTAAAAATGATTAATACAGATGTCTTGTATTGATCTAATTAAACATTATGTATTATTATAGAAAATAATTCAAAGAGGAATTTTATTAAATGGAATATCAAAATAGAAGTACTCAAGCCACATCAACTGTAGATGCTGGACTTAGAGATTACATGTTAAGAGTTTATAATTTTATGGCTGGTGGATTAGGCATAACAGGCCTAGTTGCATATATGTTGTTTCAATCAACTACAGTTATTGATGCTTCAGGACAACTTTATCTAACTGATTTAGGTATGACATTGTTTCAAGGCCCAATGATGTGGGTAGTAGCCTTAGCTCCACTTGGAGTTGTTTTGTATATGAGTTTTGGCATTAGAAATATGTCAGCATCACGTGCGCAGACGATGTTTTGGGTATTTTCATTTTTGATGGGCATGTCTATGTCGACAATATTTTTACAGTATACAGGCTCTAGTATTGCAAGAGTATTTTTTATTACCGCTTCAACTTTTGGTGCTATGAGTATTTATGGTTACACGACTAAAAGAGACCTAACTGGTTTTGGTTCTTTCTTGTTTATGGGATTAATTGGAATCATAATCGCATCAATAGTAAATATTTTTATGCAATCTCCAGCTCTATATTTTGCAATATCAATTTTAGGTGTATTAATTTTTGTAGGTTTGACTGCATATGATACACAAAAAATTAAGAATATGTACAATGCTTATGATACTGCTGAGTCTTCATCTAAAAAAGCGATAATGGGCGCACTAACATTATACTTAGACTTTATAAATTTATTTATAATGCTGCTAAGACTTTTTGGTCAAAGACGATAATTAAAAAATTTTTAAATAGAGCCTCTTTTATAAGGGGTTCTATTTTTTTATGACCTCTAGATTGGCTTTATTCAAATAGTTAATTATTAAATCTAGTTCATTGCTTCGTTTGATATCAGAACCTGATGAGCTAACTAAATGATATTTTAATTTAGACTTTGATATACGCTTATGCTTAACAATCTTTAATGAAGCACTTTCAAATGTATTTCTAAAAAATGAAAATATTGCAGAAGCTTCTAAGTGATCAATAGCATAATCCTTCCACTTACCTTCACTCACCTTTTTGCCATAAATAGACAAAATCTGATTTAACTCATTTTTATTAAAAAATGTTTGAGATTGGACTGTAGGCTTTGAATTTTGATTAATTTGTGGACTTGGAATTTGAGCATTTATATAGCGAACCACCATCCTTTATAATAACTAATATTTGCCAAAAAAAGATAGTAAAAATTAAGAATTATCTGTTCTTTTTTATGATAAAAGACTTGAAATATGAGCAATCATTACAATATATCAGATTAACAATTAAATAAAAATTATGGCTAAATCAGAAAAATTAGAATTCCAAACCGAAGTCAGTCAACTTTTAAAGTTGATGATAAACTCTGTCTACTCAGAAAAAGAAGTGTTTGTTAGAGAGCTTGTATCAAATGCATCCGATGCTTGTGATAAACTTAGATATTTAGCAACAACAAAAGAAAAACTCTTACAGTCTGATCCAGATTTAAAAATTCAAATTGAAATTGATAAAAAAGAAAATCAAATAACCATTACTGATAATGGGATTGGTATGAATAGGGATGATTTAATTAATAACTTAGGAACTATCGCTAGATCAGGTACTGCTCAATTTATTAAAGAAGCAACTGAAACTAAGGATCTTTCATTAATAGGACAATTTGGTGTTGGCTTTTATTCAGCATTTATGGTGGCATCAGATTTGACAGTTATTACTCGCAAAGCCGGTGAAAAGAAATTATGGATTTGGAAATCTGATGGTGAAAGTAATTTTACAATTGATGAATCGGATGATTTAGAACAACTTAATTCCAACAGAGGAACAAAGATTATTTTATCAATCACTAAAGAGGGTAAAGAGTATTTAGAGAAAATAAGAATAGAAGAAATTATAAGAAAGTATTCTGATCATATTAGTATTCCGATATTTGTCAGAGATATTAAAGATAAAGAAGATGAAAAATCTGAAGCAATTAATTCAGCTTTAGCACTTTGGACATGTCCAAAAAATAAAATTACTAAAGAGCAATATAAAGAGTTTTATAACCATGTTGGGCAAATGTTTGATGATCCCTGGTTAACATCACACTATAAAGCTGAAGGTCAGATTGAATATACTGTTTTAAATTTTATTCCATCTACAAAACCTTTTGATTTATATGACCCCGCACGTGAAAATAGACTTAAGCTTTATGTAAAAAAAGTTTTCATTACTGACAACTGCCCTGAATTAATCCCGCCTTACCTCAGATTTTTAAGAGGTGTTATTGATTCTGAGGATTTACCTCTAAACATTAGCAGGGAAATGCTTCAAAATAATCCAGTTGTTAAAAAAATTAGAAATGCTCTTGTTAGAAGAACTATTGGTGATCTAAAGAAAAAATTAACAAACGATAGAACTTCTTATGAAGAGTTTTGGTCTAATTTTGGTCCTGTTATAAAAGAAGGTATTTATGAAGATACAGAAAAAAAAGATACATTACTTGAGATTGCTTTATTTAAAAATTCAAATTCTACCAAGCTTATTACATTAGATGAATACATTGATTCTATGAGTAAAAAGCAAAAAGATATTTATTTTATAACAGGCGATAGTTATGCAAATGTGATTAATAATCCTAGCTTAGAAGGTTATAAATCTAGAGGAATAAATGTTTTAATTCTTGATGATGCAGTAGATAGTTTCTGGACCTCCTCGACTCCAAACTTTAAAGAAAAAAATATTAAATCTGTGTCTAAGGGCGTCGATGACCTTGAATCAATTAGTAAGAAGAAAACTGATGATAAAGACAAAAAAGAAGATAAGTCTTTAGAGCCATTAATAATTTTATTAAAAGATAAATTAAAAGAGAAAGTTAAAGATGTAAGAACTTCATCAAGACTTACAGAAAGCCCTGTATGTCTAGTTGTAGATGAGTCAGCAATGGACCCACAATTAGAAAAAATATTGCAGCAACATAATCAATTGCAACAAGGTGCTGCACTTAAAATATTAGAAATTAATCCTGATCATAAATTAATAAAGAAGCTAGCCAAGATGTCTAAGGATAAAGCATCTGTTGGTGATATTGAAAATATTGGTATTCTTTTATATGAGCAATCTATGATACTTGACGGTGAAAAACCATCTGATCCAGTTAATTTTTCTAAAAAGTTGATCGATACAATATCTGCATCAATTAGTTAGACTTACGCAGATTCAGCTAAATTTTTAAGCACGTATTGTAGTATCCCACCAGTTTGTAGGTACTCAACTTCGTTCACGGTTTTAATTAAGCAATTAACTTTAGTTTGTATAGTCTTGCCTGAGGCATACTTAATAGACATAGGTATCTGCATATTTGGAGTTATTTCTCCATCTAAGCCAGTAATAGTAACAATTTCAGAGCCTACTAATTTTAAACTTTTGCGATCTTGTCCTTTAATAAATTGTAAGGGTAATACTCCCATACCAACAAGATTTGATCTATGAATACGTTCATATGATTCCGCAATAACAGCTTTTACACCAAGTAGGTTTGTGCCTTTTGCTGCCCAGTCTCTTGAGGATCCCATTCCATAGTCTTTACCTGAAAATATTACTAAAGACTTATTTGCTTTTTGATATTTCATTGAAGCATCAAAAATAGACATTTGTTTTTTAGAAGGATAATGACAAGTATATCCACCCTCAATTCCATCAAGCATTTCATTTTTAATACGAATATTAGAAAATGTACCACGCATCATAATTTCATGATTACCACGACGCGCACCAAATGAATTAAATTCATGAATTTGAACAGACTTACTTCTTAAGTAATCACCTGCTGGACCGTCTATTTTAATTGAGCCTGCAGGACTAATATGATCCGTAGTTACTGAGTCTCCAAAAATTCCTAAAACATTTGCATTAGTGACATTTTTTATATTACCACCTTCAAGTTTCATATTTTCAAAATATGGAGGATGTTGGACATAAGTAGATTTTTTGTTCCATTCATATGTTAAACCAGTAGATGCTTTAACTTTTTTCCACTTAGCATCACCCGCAAAAACATTTTTATATCTATTAATATAGAGTTTAGAATTTATTGTTTTGCTCATCATCTGTTTTATCTCTTTTGATGTTGGCCAAATATCTTTTAAATATATCTTTTTGCCACTTTTATTTTCACCAATAGGATCTTTAGTAATATCTATCTTAGTACTTCCTGCTAATGCATAAGCTACAACCAGTGGAGGTGATGCTAGATAGTTTGCTTTAACATGTGGATTAATTCGACCTTCAAAATTTCTATTTCCAGATAAAACTCCACTTACAATCAGTTCATTTTCTGTAATTGTTCTGGAAATATCCTCATCAAGTGGACCAGAGTTACCAATACAAGTGGTGCAGCCAAAACCTACAAGTTGAAAACCTAGATGATCTAGATATTTTTGTGTTCCTGATTTAACAAGATAATCAGTAACTACTTTTGAGCCAGGAGCTAGAGAAGTTTTAACCCATGGTTTTTTTCGAAGACCTAATTTATAGGCTTTTTGAGCCAGTAATCCTGCGCCAATCATAACACTTGGATTGGAAGTATTGGTACAACTTGTAATTGCAGCGATGGCAACATGACCATGATCTATACTAAAACTTTTATTTTTAACCTTGCTCACTTTAGATTTAGATTCAGTTTGAAAATCAACATTAAGGCTATTATCAAATGATTTGGCAAGATCAGGTAACTCAATTTTATCTTGGGGTCTTTTTGGACCAGATAAGCAAGGAACAATAGAAGCTAAGTCTAATTTTATCTTTGATGTATAAACTACTGTATTTTTTTTAGTATGAGTTTCCCACATACCCTGTTCCATTGCATAATTTTTAGTTAGAGCAATTTCATCTTTAGGGCGTCCAGTAGATTCTAAAAACTTTATGGTTTCATTATCAATTGGAAATATACCACACGTTGCTCCATACTCAGGAGCCATGTTTGCTATAGTAGCTCTATCTGCAACCGGTAAATCTTTTAAGCCGCTTCCAAAGAATTCAACAAATTTACTTACAACACCTTTTTTTCTTAAGATCTCTGTAATTGATAATACTAAATCTGTTGCCGTTGTACCCTCTTTTAATTTTCCGACAACTTCAAATCCAACAACTTCGGGCACTACCATTGATATAGGTTGTCCTAGCATTGCCGCCTCAGCCTCAATACCTCCAACACCCCAACCTAATACAGATAATCCATTGATCATAGTTGTATGACTATCGGTTCCTACAACTGTATCTGGATAAGCAATGTTAACTGTTTTTCCATTAATTTCTTTTTTATCTGACCACACAGTCCTGGCTAAATTTTCTAAATTCACTTGGTGGCAAATTCCTATACCAGGAGGAACAACTCTAAAATTATCAAATGATTTTTGACCCCATCTTAAGAATTCATATCGCTCAATATTTCTTTTATACTCCAACTCAACGTTAGCTTTATAAGCGCCTGCATTACCTGCTTTATCCACCATCACTGAGTGATCAATAACTAGGTCAACAGGAGTCAGAGGATTAATTTTTTTAGGATCACTTTTTAAAGCTTTCATTGCAGCTCGCATAGCCGCCAAGTCCACTACAGCAGGAACACCTGTAAAGTCTTGCATTAGAACTCTTGCTGGACGAAAATTTATTTCAAGATCAATTTTTTTATCTTTCTTCCACTTACTGAAAGTTTTAATATCTTTGGAAGTAACGGTTACCCCATCTTCATTTCGTATTAGATTTTCGAGGAGAATTTTTATAGAAAAAGGTAGAGAGGATATATTCTTAAGACCATTTTTTTCAGCCAGTTTTAGACTATTAAAAACATATGTTTTTTTGCCAATTTTAAGTGTTTTTTTTGTTTTATAACTATCGTGCATAGATCCTTTACTCGTTGTATTAATAGGACTAATTTTACCTGCAATCAATGAAAAAATACTAAACTTATTTAACTAATTATATGAGCAATAAACTAATAATTAAGAATCTTGAGTGCTTTAGGGAAGAGAGAACAATCTTTCAAAGACTTTCTTGTGAGATTGAGTCAAATCAAACAATGCTTGTTCTTGGTAAAAACGGCTCAGGTAAAACTAGTTTCCTAAGACTAGTTGCGGGATATTTAAAAAACTATAATGGCAAAGTTTTATTTAATGATAATGATTTGCAACAAAATAACGAACCACTGACAGACTTTAGATTTATTGGTCAAAAAAATTCATTAAAAGATAATTTAACGGTAAGACAAAATATAGAAATGTGGCAACTTATTTATCACACAAAAAAAGATATTAATAAAATAGTAGACTTACTAGACATTAGAATGCTTTTGAATAAAGATATTAATACATTATCAGATGGTCAAAAAAAACGTGTTTCGCTATCACGTTTATTAATATCAAAAGCTAAAGTTTGGCTTCTAGATGAGCCACTAGTCTATCTTGATTTAAATAAAGTAAAACTTTTAGAGGATATTATTCTACAACATAACGATACGGGGGGAATAACTCTTTATACCTCAAACACAAATATTGATCTTAAATATGATCATTTAATTAATATGGATGATTATGCCATTTTATAATTTAATTATTAGAGATCTAAAATTAGCATTCTTCTCGAGTACTAATTTTTTGTTTGCTGCTAGTTTTTTAATCTTAATCTTAATTTTAGTACCATTTGTATTCGGAACAAATGTAGGTTCATTTTCAATTTTATTTACTGGTTTTATCTGGATTTCAATTGCACTCTCAATCTTATTAACTTTAGATCGAGTATTTAATTCAGATTATGAAGATGGAAACTTAGATACAATTATTTTAACACAACAATCCTTAGAGCTAATAGTGTGTAGTAAATTTATTTCACATTGGATTGCTAATTGTATACCAATAATTATTGTTATTCCAATTGCAGGATTATTATTTGAAGTTGGCATTCAAGATATTTTAAATATAATATTAAATGTATTACTTGGATCACCAGGTATGGTTTTTATTGGATCAGCTATTAGCGCTTTAACTTTAGGAAGCAAAAGAGCTGGAATATACAAAACTATAATTATAGTTCCCCTATATATTCCATTTATTATATTTGGATCTAATCAAGAATCAGGCTTAGTTTTACTAGGCCTTTCCATGACAGCTTTTGTTTTTTCCCTATTTACCAGCATTTATAGTCTGCGTCTTTATGCTGAGTAGTAATTTAAACATAAGCTGATAGAAAATTTATATGTACCTCAAGTTGCCTAATAAAATTATTGATTCACTAAGAAGAATGCTCCCAGCTTTTATTGTAGCTACAATAGTTACTTTTATGATTGGTATCTATTACGCCATTTTAAATTCGCCACCAGATTATTTGCAAGGTGATTCTATGCGAATTATGTATGTTCATGTGCCAGCAGCTTGGCTTGCGCTTAGCTCATATTCTTTTTTAGCACTTTCTTGTATTGCTTGGTTTATTTTTAGAAACCCAATATTTAATTTGTTTGCAAAATCGATTGCACCAATAGGAGCAACATTTACATTGATTGCATTAGTCACAGGTAGCATCTGGGGAAAACCAACCTGGGGAACGTGGTGGGCGTGGGATGCAAGATTGACATCCATGTTAATTTTATTTTTTCTCTATATTGCCTATATTATGACTTGGCAAACTATTACAAATAAAGACCTTGCTGCAAAAATATCTGCAGCTCTTGGAATTATTGGTTTTATAAATATTCCAATAATAAAATTTTCAGTAGATTGGTGGAATACTCTCCATCAACCAGCAACTATTTCTAAATTATCTGCTCCAAGCATTCACATATCAATGCTTACACCATTAATGCTTATGACGTGTGCTTATGTATTATTTTTAATAACATTATTTTTAATAAGATATAAAATTGAGATACTTGATCAAAAAATTTTGAGAGTAAGCAGTTAATGAGTGAAATATTTTATATGGATGGTTATGGTGTATATGTATGGTCAGCATACAGCTTTACTTTTATAAGCTTGTTGATTTTATTTCATTATTATTATTCATCGCTTTTAAAAAAAGAAAAAGAGCTAAAGGATTTGCAGAAGCATCATGAGTAAGAAGGTAAAAAAAAGATTAATAACAATTTTATTAAGTTCATTGGTATTAATAATCGCCACTTTATTAATTACTATGAATTTGAAAGATAATATTATTTATTTTTATAGCCCAACTGAATTACAAGGTGCCAGTATTGATAAAAAAAATATTATTAGGGTTGGTGGGTTAGTAAAGGAAGATAGTTATGAGTATAATGATAAGACTAAAATCTATAGTTTTATAATTACTGATAATTCTAATGATGTTGATGTTGAATTTGTTGGAATAATGCCAAATTTATTTGCAGAAAATAAAGGTGTTGTGGTTGAAGGTTTGGCAATTGATAAGAAAAAGATTACCGCTATAAAAGTTCTAGCTAAACACGATGAAAATTATATGCCACCTGAGGTAATTGAAGCCTTAAAAAAAGAAGGTCAATGGCAAGAAAAATAAAATATGAATTTAGGAAATGTAGGAAATATATTAATGCTAGTGTGCTTACTGGCATCACTCATTCAGTCTACTCAACTGCTACCCAAAAAAATAGATATTGATTATAAAATTTTTAGCCGACTACCATTTTACTCAAGTTTACTAGCATTTATTTTATTAATTTATATCTTTGTTGACTCTAATTTTAATTATCAGTTGGTTGTTAATAACTCACACTCGGAAAAACCACTTATATATAAAATAGCTGGTGCATGGGGTAATCATGAAGGAAGTCTGCTTTTATGGATATTAGTTTTAACTATCTTTAATTTTATCTTTTCATATTCTAAAATTGAGCATGCAGATTTCAAAAAAAATGTAATAGCATTTCAAAGTTTAATGATTTTTGGTTTCACACTTTTTTTATTACTTACCTCAAATCCTTTTACCCCAACTGAGACGATTGTAAGTGAAGGCCTGGGTTTAAACCCAGTGCTACAGGATTTGCTTTTAGCAATACATCCCCCAATATTGTATGTTGGTTATGTTGGTTATTCACTTGTTTTGAGTTTTGCTATCGGTGGAATGATTACAAATAAAGTAGATAAAGAATGGGCTCAGTGGATACATCCTTGGGTACTTACTGCTTGGATTTTTTTAACACTTGGAATTGGTCTTGGTTCATTTTGGGCTTATTATGAACTTGGTTGGGGTGGATATTGGTTTTGGGATCCAGTTGAAAATGCATCTCTTATGCCTTGGCTTGCTGGTACTGCATTATTTCATTGTGTAATTATTTTAGAGAAAAAAAATATTTTACAATCATGGACTATTCTTTTATCAATTTTGACGTTCTCTTTAAGTTTAATAGGAACTTTTTTAGTTAGATCTGGAATTTTAAATTCAGTTCATACTTTTGCCTCAGATCCAGCGAGAGGATTATTTATTTTAATATTTCTGGCAATTATATTGATAATTAGTTTTACTCTTTATGCCTTTAAGGGACCTCTTTTAGACAATAAAAGTGAAATGAATTTAGTTAGTAAAGAATCCAGTATATTAGCCAATAACTGGCTACTTTTATCAACATTATTTGTTGTATTTTTAGGCACGCTATACCCATTGGGTACTGACCTATTTTTACAAAAAAGTACTTCAGTAGGCCCAAATTATTACATTCTATCCTTGCTTCCAATTATAGTATTACTTTTATTTTTTATGATAATTGGACCTAATGCAAAATGGCAAAGTGATAAGATCAGTAGCATTATACTATCAACAAACAAATTATTTATATTAAGCTTAGCTATAATATTTGGATTTAGTATTTATTTTGATGAGCTACATTTAACACAGATTACACTTTTAACATTATGCTTAACCTTAATATTAGTAAGTATAAAAGATGGATTAAGAGTTAATCATAACTACACTATAATTAAACCTTCACTTGGAAAATCATTAGCACATATTGGTTTTGGTTTGTTAATCTTATCAGTAGTTGCTAATGCTACTTTTGCACAAGAAAAAATATTTCAAGCAAAGGTTAGTGATATTTTAATATTAGATGATCAAAAATTTAGATTTGACAGTGTGGAGCAAAATAAAGGAAAAAATTATAACTCTATAATAGCAACATTTCATTTAATGGATAACAAAACAATTTTAGAAACCTTTAAACCAGAAATTAGAGTTTATAGTAATCCACCAACGGTTACTTCTGAGACAAGTATTATTAGAAAATTTTTAACTGATATTTATGTGGTAATGAATATTCCTGAAAACTCAGATTTTGTAAATGTAAGAATTCATATTAAGCCATTAATATCATTTATTTGGCTTAGCATTATCTTAATGGTAATAGGTGGTATGTCTGCAATTGTATTTAGAATTAAATTAAAAAAATGAAAAATTTAAAACTTAAATATTTTTTACCTGTTGTCATTACAATTGTGTTTGTAATATTTTTTTCTCAACTTTTAAAAAAAGATGTTACCAAATTATCGTCACAACTTATTGAAAAACCTGTTCCTACTTTCAATATGCCAACATTACTAAATGATAATCAATCATTTAGCACAATTGATGTTATTGCTTCTGATATTGCTTTAGTAAATATTTGGTCGTCATGGTGTATTCCATGTAGATCAGAGCATGAGATCTTAATGCTGTTATCTAAAATTGAAGGCATAGACTTATATGGTATTAATTACAAAGACAAAGAAGACAATGCCTTGGACTTTATCAATAAATTAGGCAATCCTTTTAAAAAAATTGGTGTTGATAATAATGGCAGGTCATCAATGGTGTGGGGAGTGTATGGAGTTCCTGAGACATTTATAATTCATAAAGGAACTGTAATATACAAGCATATTGGTCCAATTCATATGAATGAACTGGAAGAAATAATACTTCCAATCCTTGGTGATATTTTATGAAAATTAAATACATTGTGTTTTTTATAATTTTTACTATGTCTTCAAGCACCTCCTTTGCCAATATGAAGATGACATCTGAACAAAATGATCGGGCAATAGAATTATATAAAGAAACTAGATGCTTGGTGTGTCAAAGCCAAACTATTTATGACTCCAACTCTGAGCTTGCAACAGATTTGAAACTTTTTATCCAAGAAGAAATTATTTCTGGTAAGTCTGATGATGAAATAAAAACTCAACTAATGAATAATTATGGTGAATGGATATTAATGACACCTGCTTTATCTAAAGCAAACTATATATTGTGGTTTGGTCCAGTTGTATTTTTAGTTTTTGGGATTATTTTAATGTATAAATATATTATTAGAAAAAACAATTGAGGCAGCTAATTTAAAAATATGTTTTGTTCTAATTGCGGTAGCAATAGTATTCAAGAAAAAAAACCTGATGGAGATACTCATTTTAGAAAAGTATGCTCAGCATGTGATAATATTATTTATGAGAATCCTAAAGTAGTTGTTGGCTCAGTCTGCACGTATGAAAATAAATTTTTAATGTGCAAACGTGCTATCGATCCACAAAAAGGGCTATGGACCCTTCCTGCTGGATATTTAGAAAATAATGAGTCTGTTGAAGAAGGTGCAATTAGAGAAGCGTATGAAGAAGCTTATGCTAAAATAAAAATTAATAGTTTATTAGCAATTTATTCTTTAAAGCATGTTGAACAGGTACAAATTTTATTTCATTCAGAACTTGTAGACTTAAATATTAAACCTGGCATTGAATCTCTAGAAGTCGGTTTATTTGAATGGAACGAAATACATTGGGATAGTATTGCCTTTCCTAGCGTAGTATGGGCTTTAAATAATTTTAAAGAACGACAAAATTTAGACACTTTCAAAGTGTATAAAAATCCTATATAACAAAAAAAAGGGGTAAATTATGAAACTTTTGCTTAGTAAAATTATATTTTTTTTAACATTGCTTTGCTCTGTTGCTTTTGCTGGTGGTATTGAAGACGATAGTGGGCCAGAAGAAGTAAGTGCAGAATCAACTAGTGACACTAAATGGCAAGAAGAAAACTTCCCTGAATTATTAGCTGAATATACAGACTTAGCTCATAATTCTGACTGTAAAGTGAAGTATAGTGCTGGTTATGTTAATGATCCAGATCATGTTGCATGGTCTTGTAAATAATCTATCCTATTCACATCATGTATATTCGCTTACTTAGTATAATTATATTTTTAATTTCAATTAATAGTTTAGCTATTGCTGACACCGACAAGAACTATTTATCAACATCGATTGGTCAATTTGATATTAATGATACAAAAGATTCTGCTGAATATAGAATTGAATATTTAAAGGGAAGTATAAGTAAACTTTCTCCTGGAAATTTATCTTTAAAACCATTCTATGGAGCTATGATAAATGGAGATGATGGTAAGTATTTTTATAGTGGACTAAGAAAAGATATTGTTCTAAGCGATAAAACATATCTAACACCTAGTTTTGCTATTGGTTACTATGATCAAGGAAAAAGTAAAGATTTGGGTTACGATTTAGAATTTAGAAGCCAGCTAGAGATCTCATATAAATTAGAAAGTATGAATAGAATTGCTATAAGCATAAATCATATTTCAAATGCAAGCCTTGGCGAACAAAACCCAGGTGTCGAAAGCATGGTTATTTCTTTTATTAGAGCATTTTAATATAATAAGAATCGTAATTATGAAAATTACAGATTTTAAAACATTCATTGTAGGAAACCCACCTCCATCATTTGGAGGAAAGTATTGGATTTTTTTAAAACTTACAACTGACACTGGTATTGTTGGCTTTGGAGAAGCTTATGCGATTCCTTTTCATCCAAAAGTAGCATCTCAAATGATAGAAGATGTTTGTGAACGTTATGTTCTTGGTGAGAGTCCATTTCAAATTGAAAAGCTATGGAGAAAGATTTATTCAAGTGGCTATACACAAAGACCAGATATTTCAATTTCAGGAGTTTTAAGTGCAATAGAAATTGCCATGTGGGACATTGTTGGCAAAGAACTAAATCAACCAATATATAATTTACTTGGTGGTAAAGTTAATGAAAAATTGCGTACCTATACTTACCTTTATCCAAAGCCAGCAGATAAAACTAATGTTTACACGGATGCTAATTTGGCTGCAGAAAGAGCAATAGAATATCAAAAGCTTGGATTTACAGCGGTAAAATTTGACCCTATTAGTACTTACACTTCTAATGATCCGAGAAATTTAACTCTAGAAGAGTTAGATCACGCAGAAAATTTTGTTCGCTCTGTGAGAACAGCTGTTGGCAAAAACTGTGATATTTTATTTGGAACGCATGGGCAAATGACCCCTGCTAGTGCAATAAGACTTGCCAAGAGAATTGAAAAATTTGATCCAATGTGGCTAGAGGAACCAACGCCACCTGCGAACATTCAAGCAATGGCATCAATAGCAAAAAGAACTAGTATACCTGTCGCAACTGGAGAACGACTTACTACAAAATATGAATTTAATGCTTTATTAAAAGAAGAAGCTGCATCAATCATTCAAATGAATCTTGGAAGGGTTGGTGGGATCTTAGAGGCAAAAAAAATTGCTAGCATTGCTGAAGCATCTTATGCACAAATAGCACCTCACATGTACTGTGGTCCAATAATTGCAGCTGCCAATGTACAAGTTGCAACTTGTATTTCTAATTTTCTAATTCTAGAAGGTATTGAGACTTGGTCAGGTTTTGATTCTACATTAGTAAAAGATCCATTAAAGTGGGAAGAAGGATATGTTATCCCATCAAATAAACCTGGCCTAGGAATTGAAATTAACGAATTTGAATTAGAGAAATATCCATATAATGATGATAAGTTGCATCTCGAAATGACTGATAGTTAATTTTAATCATTTAAGATTTTACTTACAAATTTTTCAGCATCAAATTCTTCTAAGCTATTTTTGTTTTCACCCATTCCTATTCCAAATACTGGAATTTTTAAACGATCAATAATACTTACAATTGTTCCTCCAATTGCAGAACCATCAAGTTTAGATATAATTATGCCATCAATTTTTATATATTTTGAAAATTCTTCAACTTGTTTAATAGAACTTTGCCCGGTTGTGCCATCTATAACCATTATAGTTTTTTGATTTAAAAAATTACTTTTAGCTTGTACAACCTTATCAATTTTTTTTAATTGTTCCATTAAGTCTGTCCTATTTTGTAATCTCCCAGCAGTATCAATTATGCCTAGATTAATCTTATGATTTAACACTCTATCCACGCATTTAAATACAATGCTTGCAGGATCAGAGTTCTGGTCGCCAATAATTACGTCCAAATTTAATTCTTTACTCCATAATGATAACTGTTCTATAGCTGCAGCTCTAAAGGTATCAGCTGCCCCAAGGATAATACTATAATCCATCTGACTATAATAATGAGCTAACTTAGCTACTGTTGTTGTTTTCCCTGACCCATTTACACCAACACAAACAATAACACTAGGTTTGCCAGCTTCTATTATTGGGAGTTTTTCTTGAAACGGTCTAATTATATCTAATATTATTACTGCAAGTTTAGATTTAATTTCTGCCAAGTCAAATTCACGAGAAAATTTTTCAATTTTAAGTTTATTAATTATTTTATCGACAGTTTCAATTCCAATATCTGAAATTAAAAGAAGCTCTTCCAATTCAAGTAGAGATTCTTCATTAATTTTCTTGGAAGAAAAAATATTTTCTAATTTATTTGTAAAATTTTTAAACAAACTATTAATTTATTTCAAAACTACTTTTAAAACTTACTTCAGTAGCACCAGACATTACTATATCTGAATTGTATTCAATATCTAAATCGCCACCAGGCAAAGAAACAACTATTTTATTAATAGTTAAATTTTTTAAATATGCAGCAACTGTAGCTGCACAAGCAGCAGTTCCACAGGCAAGTGTTTTGCCAGCTCCTCTTTCCCATACGTTAATTTTAATATGATTAGAAGATATTACTTGAGCAATTGTTACATTACATTTTTCAGGAAACATTTTATCATTTTCAATTAAAGGACCAAAATCTTCTATATTAAAATTATTTAAATTATCTACAAAAAAAATAGCATGTGGATTTCCAACATTAACAAAATATGGATTTGAAATTGAAATATTGTTTAGTTCAAAATGAATTAAGCTAGTATCATATTCTTTATTCAAAGGAATTTCTTGCCAATTTAATTTAGGAACACCAAGATTAATACTAATAATGTTATTAGAAATTTTTTTACAACTTAATAACCCAGCTTTAGTGTAAATATTTATTTGCGATGCATTATTTTCTTCCATTAGCATTCTGGCAACACATCTAGATCCATTACCACAAGCTGAAACTTCTTCACCGTCAGAATTAAAAAAACGTATTAAAATATTTGACTCTGAGTTTATGCTAATTGTAATTAATTGATCACAACCAATACCAGTATGCCTATTTGCAACTGAAATTATTTCTGTCCGAGATAAGTTAACTTTCATATTTCTTTCGTCAATAATAACAAAATCATTCCCTAGACCGTGCATTTTAGTGAAATCAAATTTCTTCATATTATTCTTATAGTTTTAGCTACTTAAATTTACCAGTTTATTTAGTATTTCAAAATTCACCTTGACATATTTGCCTCCTAAGACTAATTTTCAGCAGTTTTCCGCAAGAATAGTATTCTGCGGTACCCTTGTGAAAGGGTGTCGACACCAGTCAGCGAGTTTCGCCCATTGGTGCAATACTTGTTGTTTGGATCACATTGAAAGTAAATATGTTTGAAAATTTAAGTAATAGGCTTCAGGCCGTATTTAGTAGCCTAAAAAAAACAGGATCAATTGATGAGACTGCTTTGGAAACAGCTATGCGTGATATTCGTAGAGCACTATTAGAAGCAGATGTATCGTTAGATGTAGCTAAAAAATTTATTAGTGAAGTTAAGCAAAAAGCCATAGGGCAGGAAATTATTCGTTCAATTTCACCAGGCCAAATGATTATTAAGCTTGTAAACGACGAGCTAATAAACATCCTTGGAAGTGATACTGCCGTTATTAATATTGATGGAAAAAAACCAGCTTCAATAATGCTAGTAGGATTACAAGGTTCTGGTAAAACAACTTCAATTGTAAAATTAGCAAATTTTATAAAAATTAAATTTAATAAAAATATTCTTTTAGTATCATTAGATGTAAATCGTCCCGCTGCTTTTGAGCAACTTCAAACACTTGCAAATAATATAGATATTGAAGTGCTTCCAAAGGTAGAAAATCAGACGCCTCAAAATATTGCCAAAAGAGCAATTGCTGCAGCTGAAATAAATAATATTGAAGTAATCCTTTTTGATACTGCAGGTAGAACAAGTATAGATGAAAATTTAATGGAGGAGCTAAAAGATTTAGAAAATATAATTAATCCTATAGAAACTCTTTTGACCTTAGATAGCATGACAGGACAAGATACTATTAATGTCGCTAAAAACTTTTCAAAAAAAATAAATTTAACAGGTTCAATTTTAACTAGGATTGATGGCGATGCTCGTGGAGGTGCTGCTTTAAGTTTAAGAATGACTACAGGATGTCCAATTAAGTTTATTGGTAATGGTGAAAAGATTGATGATTTGGAAATTTTTCATCCCGATAGAATTGCAAACCGTATTTTAGATATGGGTGATGTTGTTACTTTGGTTGAAAAAGCAGCTGAAAATATTGATCAGTTAGAAGTTGAAAAAATGGCTGAAAGATTGCAACAGGGAGAGTTTGATTTAAATGATTTGTTATCCCAGATAAATCAAATGAAGAAAATGGGTGGTATATCAAGCATGTTAAAATTTATACCAGGCATGAAAAGTTTGGGAGATAAAGCTAATAATATAAGTGATGATGCAATAAAAAAACAAGAGGCAATCATTTTATCAATGACTAAATTAGAGAGACGAAAACCAAAAATGATTAATAGCTCAAGGAAAAAAAGGATAGCTCAAGGAGCTGGAACTGTAGTTTCAGAAGTAAATAGAATTTTAAAACAGCATCGCAAGATGGCTGACATGATGAAAAAAATTTCTAAGAAAGGAATGAGTGGTTTACAAGATCTGGGTTTGCCACAAGACTTCAATAATCAGATACCGCCAGAATTTTTAAAATAAATATTAACATAAAGGAGAAACTAAAATGGCATTAAAAATAAGACTATCAAGAGGAGGATCAAAAAAACGTCCTTTTTATAAAGTTGTAATTGCAGACTCAAGAAGTCCAAGAGACGGAAGATTTATTGAAAAAGTTGGACACTTTAACCCACTTTTACCTAAGGATAATCCAGATAGACTAAAGTTAGATCTAGAAAAAATTAAAGAGTGGATTGGTAAAGGTGCTAAACCTACAGAAAAATTGGAAAGATTTTTAGGTGAAGCTAAGGTTGTTCCAATGCCAGTTCAAAAAAACAATCCTAAAAAAGCTTTACCAAAGAAAAAAGCACAAGAGCGTTTAGCTGCATTAAAAGAAGCTGAAGAAGCCGCAGTAGCAGAAGCAGAAGCGCCAGCAGCAGAAGCAGAAGTAGAAGCAGAAGCGCCAGCAGCAGAAGCGCCAGCAGCAGAAGCGCCAGCAGCAGAAGCAGAAGTAGAAGCAGAAGCGCCAGCAGCAGAAGCGCCAGCAGCAGAAGCAGAAGTAGAAGCAGAAGCGCCAGCAGCAGAAGCAGAAGCGCCAGCAGCAGAAGCAGAAGCGCCAGCAGCAGAAGCGCCAGCAGCAGAAGCGCCAGCAGCAGA
>Ga0209383_1000832_pt1 | contig 20706 bp, 19 predicted proteins | sample CoawatmetaG02DNA_FD_187510 | JGI IMG/M metagenome (GOLD analysis project Ga0209383, IMG submission 187510) | Marine microbial communities from the West Antarctic Peninsula - Coastal water metaG029-DNA (SPAdes) (version 2) | ecosystem: Environmental > Aquatic > Marine > Coastal ... | reverse complement strand
TGTGGGTTCACCTTCGGCTGGCAATCATGGACCATGATCGAAAACTATTCCGCCTGGCATAATCAATCAATCGGCACCAAAGAAAATGGTTTTACTGGGTTCGACACCGAACTTACCTTCAATACCCAACCTCTGAAGAAGCGCATCAAGGCGATTGCGGAGTCACAGAAAGATCGAGAGTTTGTCTACGGTGGTCGAGAAGACAGCAGCCTACCCATGTTTACCAATGCGGAATGCGGCATGTGGATAAGCTCATCCGCTAACACAGCTGCCCTCGATAGCCAGGCAGACTTCGACTATGGTCGCGCCTTCCTGCCTCTTGATACGGATGTCGCAGACACAGCTCAAAACTCTATCATTGGTGGCGCGACACTCTGGATAATGAAAGGCCATGATGACGATATTTATAAAGGCGTCGCTAAGTTTATGACGTATCTTTCACGCGCTGACGTTCAGTCTTGGTGGCATCAGTCGACCGGTTATGTCCCAATCACGCTAGAGGCGGAGCAGGTCTCACGGGCTGAAGGCTTCTATGACAGACACCCGGGTGCTGACATTGCAATCAAGCAGCTCAATCTTAATAAACCAACGATAAATTCCAAAGGTTTGCGATTCGGCAACATGGTTCAAATTAGAACCGTTATCAACGAAGAGCTTGAACTGGTTTGGGGTGGCAGAAAATCTGCCAGTGACGCACTCGATAACGCTGTGATTCGGGGCAACAAATTATTACGTCGTTTCGAACGCGCCAACAGCCGATAAGTTCATGCTGAAGCGAGTCCATTTTGGACCCTCATGGTTACCCTATGCACTTGTCTTGCCACAAGTTGCCATTACCATCGTGTTCTTTCTTTGGCCGGCAGGCCAATCCATATATCAGTCATTTCTGATCCAAGACCCCTTTGGACTATCGACCGAATTCGTCTTCCTTGAGAACTATGAGATGCTGTTTGATGACGAGCTGTACTATGACACTTTCGGCAGAACATTCTTCTTTTCTATCTTTGTTGCAAGCTTCTCACTTGGTATAGCCCTGCTTTTAGCGGCAATGGCTGACAACGTCATTAAGGGGTCCGTCACCTACAGAACTATGTTAATTTGGCCCTACGCAGTCGCCCCAGCAATTGCAGGTGCTCTGTGGGTTTTTATGTTCGACCCAACACTGGGTGTTATTACACATTTTCTCGACAAGTTCGATTGGGATTGGAATCACAAGCTCAATGGTGGCGAAGCAATGGCATTAGTCATCATGGCGGCGACTTGGAAACAGATAAGCTATAATTTCTTGTTTTTCCTCGCCGCCATGCAATCCATTCCAAAGTCCCTGATCGAAGCGGCAGCTATCGATGGCGCCAGCCCATCACGACGCTTTTGGAGCATTATCTTTCCATTGATCACGCCCACCACCTTTTTCTTACTCGTGGTTAATCTGGTCTATGCGTTTTTCGAAACCTTCGGCATCATTCATGTTGTCACCGGCGGCGGACCCGCCAAGTCGACTGAGATCTTAGTTTACAAAGCTTACAACGACGGTTTTATTGGACTGGACTTGGGCAGCTCAGCCGCCCAATCAACCATACTCATGGCAATGGTAGTGATCATTACAGTCATCCAATTTCGCTTTATCGAGCGGCGGGTGGACTATCAATGATTGAGTCTAGGCCACTAGCTACGATGATTTCCCACGCTATTTTATTGCTTGGCGTTGCCATTATTGCCTTTCCTGTATGGATCACCTTTGTCGCAGCAACCCATGACGCGGTGCGTGTTACACAGGTGCCTTTTCCACTATTGCCAAGTGATCAATTGCTGGTCAACTTAAAGGCGACGCTGTTTGCCACTCAAGATTCATCCCTCGATCTACCGATCGGGTTGATGATGCTAAATTCATTGGTTATGGCGCTGACGATCGCACTCGGTAAAATTTCAATCTCGCTTCTTTCAGCTTTTGCCATTGTCTATTTTCGATTTCCTTTTCGTATGTTCTTTTTTTGGATGATCTTTATCACGCTTATGCTGCCGGTGGAGGTGAGAATCCTGCCCACCTATGAAGTTGTCGCACGCCTGAATATGTTGAACTCTTACTGGGGCCTGACTATTCCTCTTATCGCAAGCGCGACGGCGACGTTCCTGTTTCGACAAACTTTCCTGACAATACCTGATGAACTACTGGAAGCTGCGCGAATGGATGGCGCTGGCCCGATGCGCTTCTTCTTTGACATCTTATTACCCATGTCACGTACGAGTATTGCAGCGCTATTTGTCATCCTATTTATATTTGGCTGGAATCAATACCTATGGCCTCTACTTATCACCACCGATGAATCAATGTACACCATCGTCATGGGCATCAAGAACCTGCTCGAAACCGCCGAGGGGGACCCGCAATGGCACATTATTATGACCACCGCATTGTTGGCAATGTTGCCGCCAATACTTATCGTCCTGTTAATGCAGAAGCTTTTCGTCACAGGACTCATCGAGGCAGAGAAGTAATATGGCAACCGTAAGAGTTGAAAATGCGGCCAAGAATTACGGCCAAACCAAGGTCCTATCGAACATCAATATCGATGTGCAAGAAGGCGAATTCATCGTAATTGTCGGTCCATCGGGTTGTGGCAAATCAAGTCTATTGAGAATGATTGCAGGCTTGGAGGCGTTAACCTCCGGCGATATCTACATAAACGATCAGCGAGTTAATGAGGTCGAGCCAAAGGATCGTAATATTGCCATGGTGTTCCAGAACTATGCGCTGTATCCGCACATGAGTGTTTTCAAGAACATGGCCTACTCACTCAAACTGAAAGGTATGAGCAAGGACGACATAACAAAACGTGTCAATGAAACCGCATCACTACTTCAGCTCGAAAACCTTTTGCATAGAAGACCATCAGAATTATCCGGCGGCCAACGTCAACGCGTTGCAATGGGACGGGCCATCGTTCGCGAACCCGCAGTCTTCTTGTTCGATGAGCCCTTATCCAATCTTGACGCAAAGCTTCGCACCGAAATGAGAATGGAGATCAAGGCTTTACAGCAACGCCTAAAGGTAACCAGCCTCTACGTCACTCACGATCAAGTCGAAGCGATGACCCTGGCTGATCGTTTGGTCATTTTGGATCAAGGCCAAATTGAACAAATTGATACACCTCAACGCGTCTATGAAAACCCAGCCACGTTGCATGTCGCCAGCTTCATTGGCACACCGCAGATCAACTTGCTTGAGGCTACTGTATTCACCAGCGAAGCCAGCCTCGAGTTTTCTGGTTCGCAGAGGGTTGCCCTATCAACACTTATTCCTGAGGCCGACTTATCTGCCTCACTGCTGAACCCTTCAGTTAAATCGATCAACGTAATCCTAGGGATTCGTCCGGAAAATATTAGCCTTTGTGACGCAGCGGATGCGAATTTAGCCTGTCAGGTGAAGTCTGTTGAAATCTTGGGAGCCGAATCCATATTACATTGCGCCCTAAATGAAACAGCTGAGGCGGTGAGAATAAAGACAGCGGGTATGACAAACATTAAAGCCGGTGATCAGCTGTTTGCTCGTGCCGGGTCCTGCCATCTATTTGACCCAGATACCGGCAAGCGAATTACCTAAGCGCTTGGAATAGCGCCTGTAATAGCGCTCGCAAGAGATCTTTACGCGCTCTTGTCAGAGCTCTTGCATACGAATCAATAGAAGATAGTGCGGTCGGCCTAATTTAGGACGTTTCAGGATCCTCTTCGACGTTGCGCATGTGGTCAGCCATCGGCACGATTTTCTCCAACAGATCCTGATGCACATCACTACCCAACGACATTGTTTCCAACGCGCTGTATAAACACTTTAACCAAGCATCCCGGTCTGCGACTTTTACCGGCACATGAATATGCCGAGCGCGTAACCGAGGATGTCCGTACAAATCTGTATACAAGGGTGGACCGCCAAACCAACCTGAAAAATATTGGAATAGCTTCAATCGTGAACTGGTTAGATCCGCGGGGTGAAGAGCGCGAACATGTTTTGCCTCGGCTATCACTTCCATGTTGTCATAGAAAAGTGTGACCAACTGGCGTACGCCAGCCTCGCCACCGATACGCGCATACAACGTGTCTTCATTCGCCTCTTTGTTCGCCTTCTGTTTCTTCTTTTCATCCATATTAATAACTGCCGATCTTCCTTCTTCTTTAGCCGTCGCTTTTAGCGCTTAGCTTTAACCTGTTTAAGTTTTTGCTTTTCGATCGATCTAATAATTATCACCGTAATTCGCGCTTTTAGACTCTGTGTTTGGTTCCTCGTTGGCGGACATCACGGTTTTTTTCTCGCAGGTTTTTAACCGCAGAACAACGATTGCACCAACAGACATTAATCCAAGTGCAATAAACCGGTAGGTGTCATCTTGAATGGCAAATACCACCGAAGAGCCTCCGACAAGTACCATGCTAGAGATCGCCATGATCTTTGTTCGAATACTGATACAGCGATTTTTCTCCCAACTAGCGATAATCGGACCAAAGGTCTCATTTGCGAGTAACCACTGATGCCACCGTTCAGAGGATCTCGCAAAGCACCAAGCAGACAGTAATAAAAAGGGTGTGGTCGGCAACACCGGCATGGGGATACCAATAATGCCCAACGCCAGCGCTATAAAACCAAACGCGAGATACACCCGTCGCTTCAACAGACTTTCTTTCAACATAACAGCTTCAACAAGTTTTTATGTTTAACACGACATTCCAGATAATCAGGGCATGTTGACCTATTCATCGTAAACGAGCAAATTTGCTTAAAGCACTTAACCCCTCACTCATCGCTGTGGCTTCACAACGGGTTCGTGATACATTCTTTTTGGTAAACCATTATATTGACCAGCGAAGATTTTGTTCACTGTACGGCTATCAATCTTTCGAACAAAATCATTTCTAATGAAAATAAACTAAGGTTCAGCATGCCAATAGATCCAGACACGATCAGCCAACTAGGGCTCGACAGGACCATCGAGGCATCGGTTAATGGCAGAGTAAACGGCGCTAAGAACAAACCCGAATGGGATGCCGCTTATCATCCTTGCGCTGAAGCGTACCCTGCCGATGACGTGCCGACAGGTGAGGTAACACACTTTGAAGAGTGGGTGAGTACAGACGTATATACAGGCACCCAGCGCGACATGTGGGTTTATCTACCGGCGACAAAATCTGATGCGTACCGGGTTGTCATTTTTAATGACGGCGCATGGTATCTCGGTAGAAAAGGTCCGGTCAGAGCCACCGCGGTATTGGATACGTTGTTGCACCAAAATGAAATCGAACCGACCATTGCTATCTTTATTAATCCAGGCCGACCCGATCATCACGTCAAGCCACCGATCGCCTCCTACAATGACCTAACAGCCCAACGTAGCCTTGAGTACGACTTGCTTTCACCTAACTATGGCGAGTTTGTTTTTAGCGAGGTGTTACCTTTTGTTGAAAAGCACTTTGAACTCCGCATCAGCAAAGACCCAGACCATCGGACGCTCTGCGGCATCAGTAGCGGCGGCATCGCCGCCTTTACCGCCGCCTGGCACCACACAGATCAATGCACCCGTGTCATTAGCCATTGCGGCTCTTACACCGATATCTGGGGCGGCCACAACACACCCTCGATCATTCGTCACAATCCTAGAAAGCCGATTCGGGTTTTTTTACAGAGCGGCGAAAACGACGCCAATACGCCCTTCGGTAATTGGTCGTTAGCAAACAAAGCCATGGCAAGTGCATTTGATTGGGCCGGTTACGACTATAAATTTGAGTTTGGTACTGGCGGCCACAACCTCGATCATGGCGGCGCTATATTCGCCGATACCCTTCGTTGGACATGGCGCACGTAACCGATACATCACCGTCAAATGTGAGCTCGGTATAAGCGCCTTATTCAAACCCGCTTGCAGGCAGCTTAGTAAAGAAAATTTGCGCTACCTACCGCAATCAATAAGCCGTCATCATTGTGAAGCGCCATACGGGTTGAGACCATTTTTTTTCCTACCTTGAGCGCTTCACCTTTAATGGTGAATTGCTCGCCTCGACCCGGGGACAAATAATCTACCCGCATATCGATCGTTGCCATTTTTTGAATTCGCTCAACCGCTTCACCTTTACTTTCCAAATGCAGCCTCGCTGCCTGTGCCGCAACAAACCCGCCAACAGCATCAATGCAGGATGCTATTGCACCGCCATGCAAAATACCCGTCAGCTCGTTACCCATCAATTCGGGCCGGTTTTTTATGCGGGCGTGAATCGTCGAACCTTCAATGCTGTCCAGCGTCATACCGAGATATTTCTGAAACGGTACTGTCGAAAATCGTTCGGTTAAAATATCTTCCATTAAAATTCCAAATCCAGAGTAGTGATTGATGGGCGAACTCAATACTACACGAACCTTGAACCTGCTTAGTTGCATCAATTTGGCGAATCCCACCGCTAGTAGCACAAATTATTCGCAATCGAGTACACTCTTTACTGCGATGAATTTCACTTTCAGCAACCGCGTCATTATCAACCCAAGCGACGCGACCAGACGAGCCAATATCAATGAGCAACGATAGATTTACGCAAGCCCACATCGATCAATGGCGACAAGAAGGCTTCGTTATTATCCCTGATTTCTTTAGTGCACAAGAGATTGCGCCGATCGTCACGGATTACGAGCGAATATATGGAAAAAAGGGTGCCGGTGATTTTGCAGGCCGCGAGTTAAATCTCAAAGAAGAAGATGGTCAGGGAGCGTTTAGGAACAATCAATTCAAGAACATCGATATTCTACCCTATGATGGATCAATCGAGATGAATCTCATTTCGCTTCATCCCGCCTTGATCGAGTTCGCAAAACAAGTCCTCTGTTCAGACGACGTACATTTATACCAATCGCATACTTGGGCTAAGTACACCGGCGAGGCTGACTATGATCAAGCCCATCACTGCGACTTTCGTAATCATACATTAACGGTCCCTGCCGATTCACCGAGTCAGCGAACCGCCGACATTGTCATCTACTTGACTGATGTGACAGACGCCCATGGCGCTCTACACTATGTCACCAAACCTGACGCCGACAGTGTTCTCAGAGAAGGCGCAATATGGGGACCTGAACCTGAGCAGCAAGCTCAGCTTCGCTCGAAGGAGCGGTCAGCGGCAGGAACAGCAGGCACCCTGGTCGCCCACAGTATCGATACGTTTCATCGCGGTACTAATCTAACGTTACCTGGAGGCTATCGATATACCATGACGGTTGGTTACAAGGCAGCCGGCAATGACATGATCGGTTACTCCACATGGCAGGATTCTGCAGAGAAACCCTGGGACAAAATTTTCAACAACGCCACGCCGCAACAGCTTCAATGTTTAGGCATTCCAAAGCCGGGCGATACTTTCTGGAGTCAACGAACACTTAAATTGACGCAAGCGCGATGGCCCAATTGGGATATGCAGCAATACTTTGATGCAGCGAACTGATTATGGCTTCTGATATTGGCATTATTGGCTTAGGCGCAATGGGAAAGAATCTTGCTCTAAATTTGATACATCAAGACATTCCCGTCAGCGTCTACAGTTATCAGCCAAAAGAGCTGATGAGTTTCATACAACTTCAGACTGACTTCCCAGGTATCTCCGTCTCTGAAAGCCTCGAGGACTTCCTCTCGTCATTATCTAAACCAAAAAAGGTTTTGTTGATGGTGACCGCTGGATCAGCAGTCGATCTTGTCATTGACGATATAAAGGCGTTGCTGGAAGAAGACGACATCATCATTGATGCTGGCAATTCACATTTCGAAGACACGCAGCGCCGCGAAACCAAACTAAAGAACGACGGCATCCACTATTTAGGTACCGGTGTTTCCGGCGGCGCGATGGGCGCGCGTCACGGCGCATCAATTATGGCCGGGGGAAACCATCAGGCCTTCGCCGACACAGAGTCAATTTTTCGCGCCTTAGCGGCCAAGGGCCCTGAAACACCCTGCTATACACATATTGGACCGGCAGGTTCGGGTCACTTTGTGAAAATGGTACACAATGGAATCGAATACGGCATCATGCAAATTCTCGCGGAGACCTACGGACTACTTAGACCGCAGAATTCCAACCTTGAGATCGCTGAAATTTTTGCCGACCTAAATACGACGTTATTAGGATCTTACCTAATCGACATCACCGCCAAGGTACTAAGCAAACTGGATGATCTCACTGGCGCAAGTCTTGTCGATATGATTTCGGATCAAGCCGCACAAAAAGGCACCGGACAATGGACCGTTACGGCCGCGATGCAATTAGGGGTGCCGATTCCAACAATTGTTGCCGCAGTAACAGAACGAAACATCTCTGCACAAAAACCACAGCGTACAGCAAATCACGCTGTTTATGGCTCAGCGGCAGACAACACAAAGGCAAACATAGACGTCAGCGATATCTATGGTGCGCTACTGGCCAGCATTCTGCTTACCTACGAGCAAGGTATCGCGCTAATCGAAGCCGCCTCCGAACATTATCAATGGCATATTTCGAGCGTCGATGTCATCCGCGTCTGGCGCGACGGCTGCATTATAAGAGCCGATCTGTTGGCACCTATCGAAAAAGCCTTGATCGATACATCTTTGCCACTAATCCGCCAAGACTGGACCACCGACATCATGTTAACCCACGCACCCAATCTGCGGCACTTGGCATCAGCCGCTATCGCCAACGGTATTTCAGCGCCTGCGCTGTGCAGCACCCTCGCCTACTTCGACTCTTACATTACCGATCCCCTACCGACCAATCTGATTCAAGCCCAACGAGATTACTTTGGCGCCCACAGCTATCAACGAAATGATAAAGACGGGCGATATCGAACCGACTGGGATCAATAGATGATCGTCGTTGTCTGGGGGGTTAGTGGCTGCGGCAAGACCACCGTTGCAAAGTTGTTGGCAAAAAAATTAGATTGGCAATTTCTTGATGCCGATGATTTTCATTCCACTGAAAATATTGAAAAGATGCGCCAAGGTAGGCCACTCAACGACAAGGACAGAAAGCCTTGGCTTGATGAAATCGCTCAGCAGTTAATGACAATCAACCAGTCAGGAGCCAGTGCAACCCTGGCATGTTCTGCACTAAAACTGGCTTATCGAGACCTCCTTGGTATCAACGAGAAAACCGTTCGTTCGGTGTTACTGCATGGTGACCAGCAGGCAATACAACAACGTCTCGAAAACCGACAGCACGAATTCATGAATAAGGATCTACTAAACAGTCAATTCCAAACGCTAGAGGCGGATACCACGGGTATTAAAGTCAGTATTCAACAGCCTCCTTCAGAGATCTGTCACGAGATAAGACGCCAGTTACAGATCTAGTCGCTCTAATCAAAAGTGCGCCTTAGTGTCGGGCCATCGCATGAGTACGCAGGGGTATTTACTCCTTAGGTGCCGCATGTATTGGGTCGATCCAATGCAATCCGTCCGGATTTTCAATGACAGGAATATCCAGATTCACGACAACAGGATCCTGGCCACTTCTCACAAGTACGCACTGCAACGGCTCGTCGCTATTTGCATTAATTTCTTGATGAGGCACGAAGGGTGGTACAAATATGAAATCACCGGGCCCTGCTTCTGCAACAAATTCAAGCTTCTCCCCCCAGCGCATTCTTGCATTACCGCTAACGATGTAGATGATGCTCTCTAAATCGCCGTGATGGTGGGCGCCGGTTTTTGCGTTAGGGTGAATGTTAACGGTACCCGCCCAAAGCTTTTGGGCACCCGCCGTCGCAGCGGTAACAGCCGCGGCCCGATTCATGCCCGGTGTTTGAAGTGTATTCGTATCAAGATGATCGCCACTGATAACTTTTACACCATTACTTTTCCAATCTTCCTGTGACATTCTCTCGACTCCGATTTTAACGCTACGATTTGCAGCCAGAAGAGCAGCTCAGCTCTACTGCGCATAGCAATATTAATTACGTCCCGCGTCATTTTGTATTGTTCTCATACTCGACACAACGAACCTAGTGCGCCCAAAGTAAACCAACTGCACAAATAGAATCAACTCAGCATTAGCGACTATCGATGCAACTGACAGCTTCACTTTCTTATTTCAAAAAATTGGGCAAAAGACATGCCGCCCAACTTTGCCAGACGTGCAAGTTCACTGTTACTCTAACGGAATAAGAAAGATCGGGAGATCTCGTATTAGTCAGCAACCTCTCACGTCAAGAGTCCTCATCGCCTACTCCGGCATTACCATACCCATGGCAGCCATGGGCATGCCAATCGCCGTTTATCTACCGCGATTTTACACAGAGGGCATGGGCCTCTCCTTGGTCACCGTCGGCTTAATCTTCACCATCGCACGAATCTGGGATGTTGTCACAGACCCCATCATGGGTATGGTCATCGATCGCTACGATACGCGCTGGGGCCGCCGCAAACATTGGATTGCCATCTCGATTCCAATCTTACTCATCTCCGTCTGGATGGTGTTTATACCCAATAAAGAAAACGTCTCAGGTCTGTATTTATTATTCTGGCTAATCGCACTTTATGTAGGCTATACCATGCTCGCAATCGCCCACCAATCTTGGGGTGCAGAGCTGTCAAAGAGCTACGACGATCGATCACGACTGTTCGGCTACCGAGAAATATTTATCATCGCAGGTATGACCTGTGTATTAGCACTACCTGCGGGTTTAGAGCTAACGGGCATCAATGATCAAGCGTCAAAGGTCGCCAGTATGGGTTGGTTTTGTCTGATCCTATTCCCCATCTTTATCTTTCCAACACTGATGATGGTGCCGGACAGTCATAGCAAACCGCAAACTAAAATTGATTGGAAACAGTCGTTAAAACTCTTTGCCGAGAACAAACTTCTATGGCGTCTGCTTGCAGCAGATCTTGCGTCTGGGTTCGGCGTTGGCGTCTCCGGTGCACTGTATATATTCATCGCCAGCTCTTATTTTGCCCTACCCGAACATGCCAGCATTGCTTTACTGTTTTACTTCCTCGCCAGCTTTGTTGCCATGCCGCTTTGGTTAAAGCTCGCTTACCACAAAGGTAAAGACACCACGTTAAAAATTGCCTTACTGTACGGCGTGGTTTTGAACCTGTTACTGCTCCTGTTCGCTGAATCAGGTAATGCCATTGTACTTTGGGGCTTCACCATAAGTTATGGTGTGGCATTCGGCGCTGCACCGGCGCTGCTACGATCAATGATGGCTGATCTAACCGATGAGGATGAGTTGAAGTCAGGTAGTAATCGCGCCGGTTTGTTTTTCGCATTGCTTACGACCACTAACAAACTCGGCGCAGCATTGGCTGTCGGCGCAAGTTTCGCATTGCTCGAGGTTATGTTCGATTTTATCCCCGGCGGCATCAATCCACAGGCGTCTCTTGATGGACTGCTCATCACCTACTGCATTGGTACGGCAGCCGGGTTGTTTCTAGCGTTTGTCCCTCTGATAGGCTATCCGCTTGATCGCGCTGCTCACGATAAAATCCGGCAGCAATTACTGAAGCAAAATATTGATTCAGGTCAAGCCAGCAATACTTAGCAGTCAACAGCCCCACAATCCTATGTTCAAATAACATTTATATTTCAAGCTTGGAATATGAATGTTATTACCCTGCACTGAAAATTTAGCTGCAGGCATTAGCGACAGACATAGGAAAGTAAAATGAATGACGTACAGGTTGCCACCGAAAACCTTGGTGAGATTGAGCACATCACAGGCTATGTTAAAGCGACACTCACTCGCTGCCTCGATCACCCAACGACAAAAGTTTGGGCGATGCTGACCGACTCAACTCAAATAAAGGATTGGCTAGCGCCAGGTGAGATTGAGTTAAAAAAGGGTGGCCGAGCTAAACTCAACTTTGGCGATAGCGGCATTGTAATCGACAGTGAAGTGTCTGAATATGAAGCCAACCGGTTGCTAGAGTATTCTTGGAGTGGCTCTACAGACGAACCGCAGCGCCCCATTCGATGGTCGATCGAACCGAAATCTACCGGCACAAAGCTAACCTTAACGATCAAAATTCCTGAAGACGAAGTTGTTGATCGATCCTGCGCGGGCTGGGAAGCACACTTAACCATGTTGCAGGCGGCTATCGAGGGTGTACCGATCAAATTTCCCTTTGAACACTTTCAGCAATCCAGAGCAGGTTATAAAAAATTGCTGGGAATTGAAGAATAACTCGAACAGAGTCCGTAACTTACAGACAAAAAAAAGAACCTCATTTGAGGTTCTTTTTTGTTAGTCGACGCGCCTTATAAATATTTTTTCGTTCAAGCGTCTACCATAAATCGTACTTTTGCATTTCAGCACGACCTACAACCATGTGATGCACTTCATCAGGACCATCAGCAAATCGTAGATGACGTAAATCGGCGTACATGCTTGCCAGCGGTGACCATTGAGATATACCTGTGGCGCCGTGAATCTGAATCGCCTGATCAATAATAAGGCAAACTTTCTCGGGCACCATGGCCTTGACGGCACTGACGTAAACGCGAGCTTCTTTATTACCGAGTACGTCCATGGCCTTGGCTGCTTGTAGAACCATTAAGCGCATTGCATCAATCTCGATTCGAGCTCTTGAGATCCACTCGAGGTTCTTACCAAGACGGGCAATTGGCTTGCCAAACGCAACGCGTGTACCGGCGCGCTTGCACATTAGTTCCAATGCCTTTTCTGCTTTACCAATTGAACGCATGCAATGGTGAATACGACCAGGCCCTAAGCGAACCTGTGAAATCTCGAAGCCACGCCCTTCGCCTAAAAGGATATTATCCTTTGGTACACGCACGTCTGTGAATCTAATATGCATGTGACCACGCGGCGCATGATCTTGACCAAACACCTGCATACCTTCAAGAATCTCAACCCCCGGTGTATCTGTTGGCACAAGGATTTGCGACTGTTTACGACTTGGTGCAGCATCAGGATCTGTTTGAACCATGGTGATCATAATCTTGCAGCGCGGATCACCAGCGCCGGAGATATAGAACTTCTCACCGTTGATCACCCACTCATCACCGTCGAGGACCGCTTGCGTACTAATATTCTTAGCATCCGACGAAGGTATGCCCGGCTCTGTCATTGCGTAGGCAGAGCGAATCTCGCCATTGAGCAACGGCTTCAACCACTTCTCTTTCTGTGCTTCTGTGCCGACACGCTCTAATACTTCCATGTTGCCTGTATCTGGTGCACTACAGTTCAAGGTTTCAGAAGCTAATGCCACTTTGCCCAGCTCAGTTGCGATATAGGCATAGTCCAAATTCGTCAGGCCTTCACCCAATTCAGAATCGGGCAGAAAGAAATTCCACAAGCCTGATTGTTTAGCTTTTTCTTTTGCACCGTCGAGTAACTCCAACTGACGCGGATGCCAAGACCAGCGATCCTCCTTATCTTTCTCCAGTGCAAAGAACTCTTCTGAGATCGGCACAACATTCTCTTGAATGTGTTTCTTCACCCCGTCCATTAAGGGCTGTGCTTTTTCGGACATGGCCAGTTGAAATAAATCGCTGTCTAAATCGGGCATAGTAATTTTCTCATTGGTTGTTTCTTGTGATTTGTTTCTTGTGATTTTCTCTTGCGATTAACCGATTTCAAATTTACCGCCTTGTTTTCTCGGTGCATTGAATTGGTTTTGGGTGACCCGTCTTTAACGGCTCGCAAAGAACGTAAGAATAGACCGATTCACAACCGAATAACCATAGGTAAGCACCCCACTAAAATTGTGCGTTATCAATAGAAGTGATAATCAAAATCCTCAGTCGAATCGAAGCTTCTTGTTGTAGGAAAAAAAGCGATATACTCGCAAGCTACCCGCAAGCGCATATGCCATAGGCGAAAACAGATGAGCGACACTCAACCAGCTATCGACCCCTACCAGTATTTCCAGCACCTGCGCCACAATGCACCGGTTTCACGCATGGAAGATGGTGGACCCTGGCAAGTTGCCAAGCATGCGGATGTCAACGCAATACTCAGAGACCATACAACCTTTTCATCCGACGTATCCGTCAGGACTATCGAGGAAAGAGGTGCGCCCAGCATGCTGTTCAGTGACCCGCCGATGCATCACAGATTGAGGAAGCTGGTGAGTCGAGCATTCAAACCGTCGCATATTGAAAGCCAACGCGATTTGATTCAAGCCAAATGCGATATGCTCGTTGGCAAAATGAGTGAAGAAACTCAAGTTGACCTCGTCAAAGCGCTTGCCGCGCCACTGCCGGTCACTGTTATCGCCTATATGCTGGGCGTGGAAGACGGCGACATGGACACATTTAAGCATTGGTCCGATGCGATTTTCAGTAATATCGCTGACATTCTGTTTGCCGAGCCCAGCCCTGAAGCCGCCAAAGCAAGCGAAGAAATGAATGCTTACTTTATCGAGCGAATTGAAGCACTGCGTCAAAACCCTGCAGATCACTTGCTTGGCCGACTCGTTGAAACCGAAACTGACGAGGGCATGCTGACCAACGAAGAACTATTAAGTTTCTGCTCGCTGCTGCTAATCGCAGGTAATGAGACAACAACAGGGCTGATTACAGCTTCTGTTCGAATCTTCGATAAATACCCGGAAACCTTTCAGCAGGTGAAGCAAGACCCATCATTGATTCCCACCTTTGTTGAAGAAGCCTTACGCTATTACTCACCCTTTTCCGGCACGGTGCGTCGCACAAGCTGTGACACTGAGATCGCTGGGGTCAAGATTGCAAAAGGGGAGTTAGTAATCCCTATGATAGCCTCAGCAAATCGCGATGAAGCCGTTTTTGACAATGCCGAGTCGTTTGTCATTGATCGCAACCCCAACCCACACTTGGCCTTTGGCTTTGGTATTCACTTCTGTCTTGGCGCTCATCTGGCTCGACTCGAGGGTGAAATTGCGGTCGCGGCCCTCACCCAAGCGTTCAACGGCATCAGTCTAGTTGGCACCGAGATTGGAGAAGAGAGCTTACTTGGCGGCCCAACAGAATTGTTAGTCAAGCTTGTTCGCTGATTAAACTTATTATTAAAAATTTGCTTTGCGTCACCTTACTGGCAGGGTGGACACCATGATCAATAGCGTTGGCGATACGAAGAGGAGGATCTTTACGCAAAACAAGCAGGCCGCGAGATTGGCCTCGACAAACTCGCACATGTCTCATACAGCAGTATTGTTGCAGCAAAGCAGGCATCAGTGCCCTTGCGGCGTTAAAGGCCAAACGCTTATTAGTGTCCATCCCGCACTTCGACGTGGAATCGGTTAAGCGGCTCCCTTTCACGCCAAGACTCACATTGACCATTCAACACATTTAATTGGAAACCCTGCCACAGGCAGGTAATGGTGCAAGCTTGGCGTGATGCATCGTCAAGGGACACCATCGCACAGGGACAAATGTTCTGGATTGCAAAGTCATCGCCACTAACAAGCCACTGAGCAACTGAGCAACTGAGCAACTGCAAACCATCTTCGCCGTCAGTTTGCTTCAATTCAACTGCGACAACGTCCTTGATTGGGATAAGCACCGCCATCTCGGTGATGATTCAGCTTTTGCTGCGTCGCTAAGGCGCTCAAGGGTATAGGCCGTACTAGATATCAAAAAGGGAAAGTGCCTGTCAGATAGACGCTGACGAGCCTCATTATGCTGCTGCCAATTCACAGCATTCAATCGCCTTTATCAACGAATCGCATCTCCTGCGTTGCCTGACTGGCGGGTGTCAGACTCATGCCTATCTGATATTTTGGGCCCGGATCGATCAATCGCATATTCTTCATATTGTACTCGACCCGAAACTTTAAATAGGCGGTTTTACCGGGATGCAGCATCAAACTGTAGAGCGTATCTCGAGGTTTCCATTTCGCATTAGCACTGTTGCCCGTCAATCTAACTTCCGTTGCGCCCGGCGATAGTTCAATTGCCCGATACTCGTTGTATCGAATCACACCGTGACTCACGCCATTAATCATCACTTCCGGGTAACTCCTCAACAAGGGCTTCGAACCCGGGTTGGAAGCTGCCGGCCGATAGAGGTAAAGCATACTATTGTCAGTACCAGCAATCGGTGTCGGCTCAAAATACTTAGGCGTCGAGGCACAACCTTGTAGCATCAATACGCTCGCCGCTAGCATCAAAAACATGGCAAACCTGACTGGAAGTGACGGCCGGATCGCTAACAAATGCTTCATTTCAAAACTCTCCTAAAGACAACTCGATGCCGCCACACAGCGAGTTTTTCACAACTCAATTTATCGAATAATCCACTGGTGGGAAAATCGCGTACAAACCTTTATCAAACGAATTGATTATATAGGTCTTCTCTATGAGCGCCACCGCTGCAAAGACAGAATTCAATCTCAAGTCAAATGACACTGGATCAGCTGACATGAGCCCCTCTAACAGCCACTTGAGCCTAGAAGCACAGCAAGTCCGGCAAGCCCTTGTGGATGCAGGATTAGAAACGCCTATGGTTGAAAACGGCTACTCAGATGAAGAGAAATATCAGAGAATCAAAGCGTCGTTCACTGACATCGTTGCTACTCTGGGATTGGACCTAAGCAACGATAGCTTGCAGGAAACACCCCATCGAATCACCAAAATGTATTTGAACGAAATTTTTTCAGGACTGGATTACAGCAGCTTTCCTAAGATCACTACCATTGAGAACCAAATGGGCACAGATGAGACTGTGAAGGTAAAGAACATCAACCTGACCAGTACTTGTGAGCACCATTTCATCACCATCGACGGATTCGCGACTATCGCCTATATCCCGAAGGAAAAAGTCATTGGTTTATCAAAAATAAATCGATTGGTACGTTTTTTTGCGCAACGTCCGCAGGTCCAAGAGCGACTGACTCGACAACTGATGGTTGCCATGCAAACACTCCTAGACACGCCGGACGTCGCGGTTTTCATTGATGCTACCCACTATTGTGTCAAATCTCGCGGCGTTATGGATTCTGACTCATCAACCGAAACGCTTGCCTTAGGTGGCCAGTTCAAGAAGAATCCTTCCTTGCGGTCAGAATTTCTAAACCGTTGATTAGGAGCACATATCAACAAACTACTCGTCATTATGGTCTTAACTATGCTTAGCGGCTGCGCCGTGGTGCCGAACATGCAAACAGTGGCTTACGTCGATTTAGACAGGTTTATGGGAGATTGGCATGTCATCGCCAGCGTTCCCACCCTCTTTGACAGACATGCAGTAGACCCCATTGAACACTATGCTAGGAATTCAGACGGGACAATCCAGACGACCTACAGCTACCGAAAAAAGCCTGATAGCACGTCCGCTAGTGACTCATCCGCCAATAACGCCTCCGCCGGCCTCGCGCCACGAACAGAAAAAACAGCCAAAGGCTATGTCCTCGATCAGCAATCCAACGCTGTCTGGGGCATGCAGTTTTTTTGGCCAATCAAAGCTGATTATCGGGTTGTTTATTTGGACGAAAATTATCAATACACCATTATCGCCAGAAATAAGAAAGATTACGCTTGGGTCATGTCCAGAAACCCGAACATTTCAAAGCAGAAGCGACAGGAACTTTTAGATTTTGTCGCTTCACTAGGCTACAAGATAGAGGCTTTTTCAATTCACCACTAAATTGTCGCAGCCTTGCAGCCAGACCTTTTCCCCTTCAACAGCACATCGATACCCTCCCGCCTAAACGCACCATTCAGTCCGGTAAACCCAGTACACGTTTCGCGATAATGTTGAGCTGCACTTCTTTCGTGCCGCCGGCAATCGTCAGTGATTTGTTGTAAAGAAAACTCTGCGTTGTTTTGATTTCATCTTCGGTTGCGGTCTGACTTTCTGACCAGGCCATACCCCGACTGCCCATCGCAGCCATCACAAGCTCATCACCTTCTTGTATATTTAGCGCATTCGTCAACTTGACCGCTGAGGAGGTGAATCCAGGTGCGCGCGCCTGAGATTCTTCGATTGCACGACGTTGCGTGACACGCTGAGCATGGCTATTCATATCATGACGAACAAGACGATCTCTGAGGGCCGAATCTGCCAAGCGCCCCGCTGACATACCCACATAAGATTTGACGGTTTGCGGAATCTTACTCTCTTCGGTTCTACCACCCTGCGAGCCTGAAATATTTATCCCCGCGTGAGTAGAGCGCTCAAACTGAAGTAAGCGCTTACCTGCAGTCCACCCACGATCGACACCGCCCACCACGTCATTGACGGGCACGATGGCATTATCAAAGGTCGTTTCGCAGAAAGGCGAAACACCGGAGATTAAGCGAATTGGCTCTACCTGGACGCCCTGCTGACTCATATCGACCAGCACGAGAGAGATACCTTCATGTTTAGGTTTGTCAGGTGAGGTCCTGACCAGAACAAAAATATAGTCACAGTGCGTCGCGTCACTCGTCCATGACTTACGGCCATTAACAATATAATTATCCCCCGCCTTTTCCGCCTTGGTTGCCAAACTCGCTAAATCTGAACCAGCACCCGGCTCTGAATATCCCATGGCCCAGCCGCCATCGCCACGCGCTATCTGCGGTAACCAGCGTTGCTTTTGATCATCAGTGCCTAACTCAAGAATAGTCGGCCCTATATAATTGACGCCTCGACCCGTTAGCGGTGTACGAGCTTCGATGCGCTTTAATTCATCAATCAAAATCGTATATTGATCCCGGTCAAGTTCAGCGCCACCGTATTGCTTTGGCCAGGTCGGCACGGTCCAACCTTTGTCAGCCATGCGTGTTAACCACAGCGCTGTATCTGGCTCCAACTCAATCGATCGACTGCCGAAGGGAATTTGTCCTACTCCACGCGCACCTGGTGGGCAGTTCTGCGCTAACCAATCACGCGTCTCTTCTCTAAAATTTTCCAGATCACTCACCGAGAAATTACCTCCTGCATATACTTCTAAAACTCCTTTAAGATATCACAAATCAAAGCGCGAAAACCCACCCGATGCGCTGCCGAGCGTATTGAGATCATCAAAATGAGCCGGTAAAAAAGTCGGCTACAAATCTTGGGGTTTGGCCTAAATAACGGTGTATTTTTCTGTATCCACCGAAGAATATATCCTAACGCTCTCGATCACTGCGCTTTATCAACGCTTAAGTCTTATTCGATGCACCCTCACCCAATCTGGAACCGAATCAGTCCCATGCAGAATTATCGATACGCAATGCCCACTACGCGTCTTAAACTCTGCCTTAGTGCATTCCCTAAAATCGCCTCCAAGCTAAGTCCTACAACACTTCTACGCATTCGTTTGATTTTAGTTTTCTCATTACTTTTATTGCCCGAGACTACACAAGCCGAACCGACCATCGCGATTTCAGATGATGGACACGGGATACAACTCGATGAAGACGGCAGCTGGATCTTTCTAAGCGAGGATCGATTTGCAACAACCTCAAAGGGGACGTCAATTCGACTGAGACAAGACGGTCACCGACAAACTCCAACTGGCGCCAGACACCACTTCATCATTGCAGCTTAGAGTCAGTGGTGCACCTCGATAGTGAGGTACAGAATATCTTAAAGTCAAAATAGCACCGGTGTTGGGATGACGCTGACAAGCGGGATGTCGCTGCTTTACCGGATGTTTAACTTTCTCCAAATAGCACACACGCGGGCAACTCGATGATCAGATACTTAATATCTTCAGTCGGGTTTTACGTCTAATCTACCTTCGAGGTTTTACGACGTTTTAACTCATCAATGATTTCTGTGTGTCGCTTTTCGTCTATTGCATAGCCGAAATAGAAGAACATGCCGATCACCGAAAATACGGAGGTAGCAGGACCAACAATAAAGCCAAGTTGCCAAACAACGTCACTACTAACTTCGCCGAGCGACGCGCCCCTTGGAAACTGAATGAAATCTAACAAGATGCCGCCAAAGATCAATCCAAGCGACGCAGTCAATTTCACCGCGAATGCCCTTGCTGAAAATAAAACCCCTTCTCGACGTTCCCCAACCTCAAGCTCATGCTCATCGGCAATGTCCGCAAACATAGAATTCAGGCAGGCAAATACCATAACCGCAAAAAAAGCGGTAATTGACGCGCTTAAAATCAATACAACCAGCAAGGCGGTCGAACCTTGCGCTGGAAACCAGCTGACGCCACTCAACGCTAATACAATCGGCAAGTTAACATTGAACAATATAATGAACGCGCTACCAATCAGTGTCGGCTTCTTATCAAAACGTTTTGTCACGAAGGGGATCGCAATGACCGATAGGAACAAGCCTACAAAGCTGCCAATAGGCACAAACTTCAGTTGTTCAGTTGTCATACCCCAGAAATGAAAGCCCATAAACGGATTAAACACACCCTCGACGGAAAGAATAAACGTGGTTAGCATCATGCCAAAAAAAATCGCCCGGAAAGACTTGTTATTGAGTGCCTCACCCATCTCAACAAAAAGTTGTTTGAAACTGAAACGGTTCTGTTGATTCTCCGATGTCAGCTCTTGCAGATTAGGAATTTCGCGGTAGGTGCCTACGACACAAACAACTATGGCAAAAATAATCAGTCCGCTGCCAAACAAAGCCCAAGATGAATAAGCTGCTTCGTTCAATAGAGCCGGATTAAATTCTTCGGTTGTCGGAAAAAAGAATATGTAGGAAGCGGGTATAAACAACGCAGCACCCATCACGCCAAAGAAGGTATTAAACGAGTACAGCGTGGAGCGTTGGTGATAATCTCGCGCAAGCTCGGCACCAAGCGCGAGGTGAGGCAC
>Ga0209383_1000830_pt1 | contig 20711 bp, 23 predicted proteins | sample CoawatmetaG02DNA_FD_187510 | JGI IMG/M metagenome (GOLD analysis project Ga0209383, IMG submission 187510) | Marine microbial communities from the West Antarctic Peninsula - Coastal water metaG029-DNA (SPAdes) (version 2) | ecosystem: Environmental > Aquatic > Marine > Coastal ... | reverse complement strand
GATCAGTTAGCACAACAATGTAGGGTAAATTATTTTTCTTTAGTTCGTTAATTGCCAGTGTCGTTCTTGTCATTTGGCTTAATGATATAAGGCTTTCCATCATCCTCATTCCACCACCAGAAGTAAACACTACAAAAGGTTGTTTGTTTTCTATCGCATGTTGAATTCCATATAAAAAAGCCTCACCTTCTGCTGCGCCAATTGAACCACCCACAAAATCAAAGTCTGATGCAATAGCAGTAAGCTTTACATTTTGAATATTAGTGTTGACTACCATCATTCCACAATCCATACCTGTTTTTTTTCTAGCGGCTTTTAATCTGTCTTTATAAGATTTAGAGTCACTCCAATTTAAAGGGTCATCTTGAGGAATAGGAGTTTTTAAAGTTTCATAATTATTTTTACCAAAAATAACATCAAATCTTTGACGTGGGCTTATTCTGTGATGCTTATTACAAGATGGGCAAACCCATAAATTATCTTCTAAATCTTTTTTTAGAATTGGACCTTTACAACAAGAAGTCCAATCACTGTTGGCAATCTCGTCTTTACTTGCACGTTTCTTAATTATCTTTTTTATTTTTTCACCGAAACGTAGAGTTTTTTTAATCCAATTCATGTAATTTTGTTTTTTAATCTTTTTACAATATTAGTAACATTTGTGACAGGATTTTGTCTTTTTTTTAATGATTTTGATATTTCTTTACACAAAACACTACCAACTACTAATCCATCAGCTTTTCTTAAAGATGCTATAGTTTTTTCAGTGATCCCAAAGCCTATTACAATATTCTTATTCTTATTAAGGTTTTTAATCTTACTGTAACGCTCTAATATTTTTTTAGGTGAAACTTTTAGTTTGCCACCTGTTGTTGAAAGCATACTGATGTAGTAGACCATATCATGAGAATCTCTAATAATTTTTTTCATTCTACTTGATGATGTAGTAGGAGAGACTAGTTGAATAAAACTAATATTTTTTTTTTTACACTTTTTAGCAAAATCCTTGTTTTCAGGGTAAGGTAAATCAACAACAATTAAGCCATCAACACCGACTTTTTTACAAATATTGATAAAGTTATTATTACCATATTGATAAATCATATTATAGTAACCCATCAAGATTACAGGTTTTGCCTGCTTAGTTTTTTTAAAATCTTTTACTATTGAAAAAACATCTTTGATTTTAATCCCATTTTTTAAAGCTCTATAGGCACTGGATTGAATTTGACCACCATCTGCAATTGGAGTGTTGTGAGGAAAACCTATTTCACAAATATCAGCATAGTCTGCAATTGATTTTAATATTTCTAGTGATTTTTTTTTACTATTGTCACCCGCAACTATGTAAGTGAGTAATGCGGGTCTTTTTTCATTCTTAGTTTTTTTAAATACTAAATTAATTAAAGACATTTTAGTTAATTTTCCCCAATCTTTCTTTCAAAATATCTCTATCTTTTTTTGCATCTCCACATGAGTTTACTATAATGATTGTATTTGTACTTAACTTAGGGGCAATTTTAATCGCTTCTGCAAAGGCATGACATGGTTCTAAACTTGGGTTTATTTTTTCAAGTTTTGTAACAAGTTTATAAGCATTTAAAGCACTCTCATCTGTTGCTGAAGTATATCTTGCTCTTTTGCTATCTTTCAAAAAACAGTGAATAGGTGACACACCTGGGTAATCTAATCCAGCAGAAATGGAAGCGGTATCATTAATTTGGCCTTCTTTATCTTGACAAACATAAGCAGCAGCTCCATGTAAGATCCCAAGTTTAGCACCACTCGTTAAAGGTGCTGCGTGAAGTTTAGAATTTTTTGGGCCACCAGCCTCAACTCCAATTAATTCAATTTGTTTTTTGTCATAATTAATAAATTCACTCCAAAAACCATAGGCTGAACTTCCACCACCCACACAATTAATAAGTTTGATTTTGTTGGGAATTTTTTTAAATTCAGATTGAATTTGAGGTTTTAATTCTCTTGAAATTTGAGCTGTACTCCAACCACAAATTTTAACAAATATGTTGGGACCTACAGTTGAACCAACACACATATGAGTATTATCACAATTTGAAACCCAGTACCTCATACACTCACTTACAGCATCAACAAGTGTTTGGCTTCCAGAGTAAACAGGCACAACTTCAGCTCCATTTTTTTTCATTGCATCAACATTTGGTTTTTGTCTCTTTATGTCTTTTGCACCCATGAATATTTTACACTTAAGACCAAATTTCTTAGCAGCCATGCTTAACATCTTGCCAGCATAACCAGCACCAGTATCACCCACGACATATTTTTTTCCTGCTTTTTTAGCAATAAGACAATGAACTGTTGCATTATAGATTTTATGAGCTCCTCCGTTCGCCTCAGACACCATTTTGGCATATATTTGGGCACCACCCAGATGATTAGATAGGTTTTGAAGTTTTATAAATGAAGTGGGTGAGCCTATATAGTTCTTAAAATAATAATCTCTTTGTTTGAGAAATTTTTTGTCATATCTAAGATTTTCAAAGAGAATAGTTAAATCTTCAACAGGTTTTTTTAAGGTCTCTGGAATAAAATTACCACCAAACTTGCCACCCCAAAAACCACTTTTGTTGTGTTGGTCAATTAAGGGAATGTTTTTTTTAATTTTCATCATTAATTTGCTTAATTTTCTTTAAAAAAATATTTATTTTTAAAATATCTTTTAATCCAGATGTTTCTAGACCTCCAGAAATATCTATAATGTCCGCTATTTCTATAAACTTTTCAAGATTATCTTCTATCTGAATATTTCCTGCTAACATTAATTCTTTATTTATCTTAAGATTTTTAATTAACTGGTGGTCAAAAGATGTACTTTTTTCATAGCCTTTGCTGTCAAATAATATTATGTCAGCAAGCTCATTGAATTCCATAAACTTTACAACATCATTTTGATTTTTGACAGTAATGGCAACTATAATTTTTTTATTATATTTTTTAATAATAGATTTTACCTCAATTGGAGTGCAATCATAAATTTGATAATAATCAAAAGGTAAATCTTTTATTTCTTTAAGAGTACGCTCATCAGGCCGTACTAATACTGCAACATATTTTGAATTTTTTTTATCTATTTCTAAAAGTTTTTTAAGATGGTTTAGTTCAACAAATCTTTTAGATTTTGGGTAATTTACGATAAAACCAATATAAAGAGGTGGATTAGGGTGTTTTGTTAAATATTTTAGGGTTTCTGAATCTGAGATTCCACAAATTTTTACCTTCATTTAATCTATTGATGAAAGAATATTTTTAATATTTTCTTTAGGGTTACCAATGGTAATGGGTCTACCAATTATCAGGCAGTCACTGCCTTCTTTAATTGCCTCGTTAGCAGTCATGGTTCTTTTTTGATCATCATTTGTATTTCCCATCCTAATTCCTGGTGTAAAACATTTAAGTTTTGGTGCAATTTCTTTAATCATTTTAATTTCAAGTGGGCTACAAATAACTCCATATAAGCCAGCTTCTATTGCAATTTTAATTAATCTTTTCACTTGATCTTTCACTTTGTCTTTAAAGCCTAAACTTTCTAAATCTTCATCACCAAAACTTGTTAAAATAGAAACACCTAATAACTTTAAATTAATTTTTTGCGCAGTTCGATTTGCAGCTTTAAGAGCATCCAGTCCATTTAGAAGATGTACAGTTGCATAACTTATATTTAAATCTTTAAGTGATTTTACTGATTCAACTAATGTATTTTTAATATCAAAAAATTTTCCATCATAAAAAATAGGTTTTTTAAAATTTGAAAGAGCTTTTATTTCCTCAGGACTTCTTTGAGTAATGTATTGTAATCCAATTTTAATCCCTGAAATATCCTCATGAATTAACTCTAATAAATCTAATATTTCTTTTTGGCTTGATACATCACATGCTACGAAAATATTTTTATTCGTCATTATTTAATTTTTTAAACATTTCCTTTGCCATTTTAAAGTGAATTGTTTTCTTTTCTGCTGTATTCACCTTTTCTCCAGTCTTAGGATTCCTGGATATTCTAGCTTTTTGAATATTGGTTGAAAATATACCAAAACCTCTCAATTCAACCCGATCTCCACGACTTAGAGCTTGCTTAATTTCACTTAGAACAATAGATACAACTTTATCAAGATCTTTCCTGAGGAAATTTGGATATGATTTTTTGAGTTGGTTTAGAAGCTTTGATTTTACAATAGCCAATTTTTTATTCTTCTTCTTTTTTCTTTTTCTCTAAATCATCAGATAAAGATGAGAACGGTAAGTTTTTACCACTTGCTTCAGAACCATAAGTGTCTAATGCAACTTTTCTTTCTATTTCTTCAAGTAATTTAATACTTAATGTAACTTTTCTTTTATCTAAATCTAACTCTTGAATTGCACAGTCAATTCTTTCTCCACCTGTAAATCTAGCAGGTCTTGCATCAGCTGCGTTAATTGCGATCGCAGATTTTTTAATAACAAAGTCCATTTCACAGCCTTCAGGTCTAACAACCAAACCCTTGTTATCAGTTGAGATAATTTTTACAGTGATAGCTTGTTTAACTTTTTTATCATTAAACCAACTAAACGGATCCTCTCCTGTCTGTCGTAGTCCAACTCTAACTTTTTGTTCAACTGGTTTGACCTCTAAAACTTTTACTTTTAATTTATCACCAACTTTATGTTTAGCTAACTCTTCTTCAGCATTTGTTAAGTAAGTAAGATCGTTACAGTGTAAGAAAGCATCAATATCTAACCCATCAATTTTTAAGAAAATAGAGTATTCATTTTTACTAGCAACTTCACCCTCAACTTCAGAGCCGATAGGATACTTGCTTTCAAATGTCTCAAAAGGGTTTTCAGTTGTTAGACGATGTGAGATTGCAACTCTTCTTTTCTCTTTGTCAATTTCAGTAATTATACAATCAATCTCATCACCAACTTTAAACATTTTTTTCGCTGATATATTTTTCTTAGTCCAACTCAATTCACTTGAGTGTAGTAAAGTAGATAATCCTTTTTCAAGCTCACAAAATGCACCAAAGTCCATAAGCTTAACAACTTTAACTTTATAAATTTTATTTAATTCATAATTTGTAATATTTTCAAATGGATCTGGTGAAAGTTGTTTAACAGAACAACCAACTTGTAATTTTTCTTTATCAACCGTAATTACTAGTAGATCATGTTTCTCACCAATTGTAAAAACTTCGTCAGGATGGTTAACTCTTGAATAAGAAATTTCTTGCAGATGAACCAAAACATCTAACTCACCATTAACACTAAAGAAACAACCAAATGAGCTATAACCTTTTACTTCAGCTCCTTTAATTATGTCTCCCACTTTGAATTTTTCAATAATTTTAATTTTGTCTTCTTTTTTAAATGACGAAATAATTTCTCTTCTAGAAACACATGCATTTCCTCTAACCTTATCTAATTTAATAAGAGCAAATTTTTGTGGTTCATTCATTAAATGACTAATATCTTTCAATGGTTTATCTGAAATCTGTGAACCTGGTAAAAACATTAATGATCCAGTATCAATGTGCTCTACAATACAACCACCTTTTACTCGTCCAGTAATTTTACCCATGATGGGTTCGTTTTTCTCATAAGCTTCCACTAGTTTATCCCAACCTTGGATTTTTTGTGCTTTAGAAGCTGATACTAATACTTCACCTTTTTTGTCCTCAAGTCTTTCAAGAAGAACTGAAATTGTTTCACCTACTTTTGCTTTATCAAGCATACCCATACTTTTTAATTCATTAATGTCTAAGATAGGTTCAGATTTTAATCCTGGTACTTCAAGAAATACAAAGTTGTCAGTTACTTTATTTACCACACCAGTAATAATTTTTCCTTCCTCCAGGTTTGCTGTTTTAGTAAACTGTGAATTTAATAATTGTTCGAATTCTTTTGAGGCAGGGTTTGAAAGGTCTTTATAAATTTCCATTAAGTTTTTATTTTCCTATTCATAATTTGTTTTATTTTTAAAAAACATGCTCTTTTAGTGTGCTTCGTAGTATTTATCAATACTGAATCTTTTGTTTTCTTTAAAGGGGAGATTTTCCTATTATAGTCACTTTTATCGCGTTTTTTGATGCTTTTTAGTACTTCATTAAAAGATATTTTTTTATTCAGCCCTTTTAATTCTTTATATCTTCTTAAAGCTCTAGTCTTTGTGTTTGCAGTTATAAAAAACTTAAAATCAGCATCAGGGATTATTTTATAAGTTATATCTCTACCATCAAGACAAGAGCCATTATATTTTTTAGGAGGGTGATAAGCACTTTTAATTTGAAATGCATGAACAAGTTGTCTTATTTTTCTATCTTTTGATATTATTGAAGCCATTGTTCCAACCTCATCAGATAGCAACTTCTTATTTTGTAAATCTTTCATGCTTAATTTGTTCATTATTTTTTTTATCAAGGCATGCCCATATTTTTTAGGTTGAGTAAGTTTAATGTTTGCAATTAATCTGTAAATTTTACCTGTATCTAAATAAAATAAGTTAAAATATTTAGAAATTAGTTTTGCTTGAGTACCAGCTCCTGCTGCAGCTGGAGAATCTATTGCAACTTTAATCTTTCTTACTAATTTCATAATGATTTATTTTTAATTTTTTTAATTATTTTTAAGAATGATGGAAAAGAAGTATTGATAGAATCTTTGTCATGAATTTTCCATTGTCCACCAAAAGTTAAGGCAGCAATTGTACTCATCATAAAAACCCTATGATCTTTAAGATAATTTTTAATTGTAATTGATTTTGTTATTTTTAAATCAGGTTGACCATAAATTTTAATTGAGTTTTTTGTTAGTTCTGTTTTGATACCCATCATGTTTAAAATTTTAGATCCCCATTTTAATCTTGGACTTTCTTTTTGATTTAACTCAGCAATGTCTTTGAAATAGGAAATTCCCTTTGCTTTTGCGGCAGCTAAAAATATGATTAAAAACTCGTCTATAGCGCTACTATTTAATTCTGATGGACAATTTATAGATTTAAGGTTGTTTGAACTTTTTATTAAGATATCGGAAATTTTTTCACCCCTATAATTTCTTTGATTTTTTAATAATATTTTAGCACCCATTTTTTTTAAGATGATAATTATACCTATCCTTGAAGAATTTATATTTACCCCTTTAATTAAAAGTTTTGAATTAGTTGAAAGTGTTGTGAGTACCATAAAAAATGCACTTGAACTTATGTCACCAGGAATTTTATAATTAAATGCTTTAATTTTTTTTGGTTTTTCAATATTTATAAAATCATATTTTTTTGTTTTTCTTATTTTGATAGGTATTTTTAAATATTTAAAAAGTAATTCAGAATGATTTCTTGATTTTCTAGCTTTAATAGAAGTTGTTCCTAGGGCATTAATAGCTGCAAGCATAATACTGCTTTTACACTGAGCTGAACCTTTGTCTTCTAAATATTGAATACCTTTAACTGATTGAGAGCCAAGTATTGTTAGAGGTAACTTATTATTTGTTTTGTAATAAAATTTGGCACCAAATTTGCTTAACGGTAATGTTACCCTCGAAAAATCCCTTTTAGATAAACTTTTATCTCCAATTAATTTTATTTTTTGAGGTGATTTAATTAACAAACCTAATAATAATCGCCCAAGTGTTCCTGAGTTTTTAGCATTTAATACTAAATTTTTTTTATATTTAAAGCCATTAATTCCGTTTCCAATTATTTCACAATGACCCTTGCGTATATTTACCTTTATACCAAGTCTTTTTATACAATCTAATGCAGCAAGAACATCTTCAGACATCAATAGGTTGTAGCTTTTGGACTTTCCAATAGCCTGAGAGGCAAGGAGAACCCATCTAATACTTAAGCTTTTATCTCCACTAACAAGAATTGTTTTGTTAAATTTTTTAATTTTATTTTTAATAATTAATATTTGTGACATCTTAATTATATTTAAAAGAATTTCCAAAATAAGCTGTCTGCGCGTCTGGATCATTTATAAGTTGAGAAGGTGTTCCTTGAGCTATAATTTTACTATTTGATAATACAATTGCAACATCAACACATGAAAGCAGATCACGTGCTTGGTGATCACAAATACAAATTCCTATTTTATTTTCCATTTGTAAGTTTACAATAATTTGTTGTAGCATCTTTATTGTCAAGATATCTAGAGCAGCAAATGGTTCGTCTAGTAAAAGAATTTCAGGATCAGATAATAGAGCCAAGGCAATAACTAATTTTTTTCGTTGTCCACCAGATAAAAATTTTGCTTTAATATTTTTTATAGAATCTAATTGAAATTTTAAAATTAATTGAGCTATTTTATCTTTTCTATCCAGAGGATTTTTAATTATAATTTCTCCAATAGCATTTAAATTTTCGAGTAAAGTTAATTCATGGAAATAACCACCATGCTGTGGAACATAGCCAATTTTGAATCTTGATGTTCTTATGTAAATAGGAAATTTAGTAGCATCTGTTTGGCCAAAAATTATCGAGCCATGATTAGGTTTTATGAGCCCAGTGATTAAATTAAATATAGTAGATTTTCCAGCACCATTTGGCCCCAACATTCCCAAAATCTCACCTTGGTTGACAGAAAATGTAACTTCATCTAAAACTTGCCTTCCTGAGTAGGATAATGAAACTTTGTCAAGTTTAACGAGGGGTATTTTCTTTTTAAATGATTTAATTCTAAATTTTTTTATAGTTGTCATAGATTAATTTCTGTAGGTGGTTACTTTACTATCATCATCCATAAATATTCTAGAGTCTTTTGTAATCAAATCAATTTCTAATTTATCAGCATAACTGGTAATATCAGGATTTGAATATATTACATTGTTATAGGCATTGGCTATATTTTTTTCAAAAGAAAAGTCTAGATTCTCAGAAGTTAATTTGTTTATTTCAAATGTTAAGATCACATTTTCAGAAAAATAAGTTTCATAGTTTATACTATTATATAGGGCATATTTTGAAGTAATTAACACTGGATTTTTATCTTTTAAATATATGTATGCTTTCACATTGGTCATATAAATTGCATCTGTATTCTCTTTATTAATTACTCCATATTCAGAAGTAATTTCATAGGTATTATTTTTTAAATCAGTCGATTGATATTTTATGTCTCTCATCACATTTGAAAAATCTTGGCTTTCTGAGAGTGAAACCTCAGCTTCTACGACTTCTTCTTGAGGCATTTTTGTATCTTTTTTAAAGTATAAAAAAAACGTTGATATTAGTACTAAAGCTATAAAGGTTAAGAGTATTAATTGTAAGAGTATTTTGTTTTTCACTTATTGGATATTGCTCTCAAGAATGTTGTGTATATGAATAATTCCAATAGTTTTATTTTTGTTTTTGCCACTAAAAACACACAAAGAAGTAATTTTTTTAGAATTCATTATGCTCAAAGCTTTAGCAGCAAGAGTACTTTTGTCTATGGATATTGGGTTTTTTGTCATAACTTTTTTTACATTTAAGTTTTGTAAGTCTTTATTTTTTTCACTTATTCTTCTTATCTGACCATCAGTGATAATGCCTTTTGTCATACCTCTTTTATTTTTTACAACCAATACTCCAAGGTTTTTTTTTGATATAATTTGTAGGGCTTTCTTCATCTTTATATCTTCATTGATAAAAGGTATTTTCTCCCCTGTTAGCATTAAATCTGAAACCGTTACTAGCTTAGCTCCCAAACTTCCAGAAGGATGAAATTTTTTAAAATCTAACTGAGTAAATTTTTTTTGATACATGGTTGCAATTGCCAAGGAATCCCCAAGGCTTAATTGCACACTGGTGCTTGAAGTAGGTACGATACCATGTCCAGATTCTTTTACTTCAGGAATATATAATTTAATATCTGAAGCCTTATAGAGTAAGGAGTTTTTTTTTGAAACAATCCCAATTAATATAATTTTATTTCTATTGGCATATTGTATGATATTTTTTAATTCTATTGAAGAGCCTGAGTAGCTTATTAATATTAATACATCTTTTTTTGAAATACTCCCTAAATCTCCATGAGAACAATCACTCGCAGAAATTGTAAAAGAAGGACTTCCAGTAGAAGAAAATGTGGCAGATATTTTAGATGCAATAAGACCACTTTTTCCTACTCCACATAATATAATTTTAGATGAACACTTTACAATAGCATCTACTGCATCGTTGAATGAATTATTAATAGAGAGTTTTAATTTTTTTAAAGCTTGAATTTCTAAATCGATTACATTTTTAGCAATTTTTTTACAGTCTTTATTTTTCATTTAATGAGCCCATATATCATCAGTAAATAAAGCTAAATCAAGATCAACTCTGGTTTTTAAAAATTTTAAACAATCACTATATAAATCAACCCGTTTTTCTCTTATAAGAATTTTGTTTAACTCTTCATGAATTTTATGCAAATATATCACATCATTTGCACAATACTTAAGTTGTGCTGGTGACAGTTCACCTCCAAAATCTGAACTTTGAAATTGTTTACTCACATCGATGTTAATGAATTCTTTAATGAGAGTTTTAAGAGAATGGCTATCAGAATAAGATCTAGCTAACTTTGAGGCAATCTTAGTATCTAGAATATTTTTAGTTTCTGTTTTTAGATAGTATTGGATATGAGCCATATCAGCTCTACCATAATGAAATATTTTTTTAACTGATTCATCTGAAAGAATTTTATTCAAATTTGGAGCGTTGTAATTTGATCTATCTAACTGAACAATATGAGCGTCTGAATTACCACTTGATATTTGAATAAGACACAAGGGATCGCGTTTAACATTGAGTCCCATAAACTCTCCGTCAACTGCTATAATATTGCCTAAATCTAAATCTTCTGGTAGATCATCTTTGTGAAGTTTAATATCAATATTCATTTTTTAATTATATATATATGAAAGCAAAAAATTGTCTAATTTTTGGCGGTAGCGGTCAAATAGGTCGTAATTTAATCAGAAAGCTTACTAAAAAAAATTACAAAGTTACTGTAGTTACCAGAAACCTGCATCAAAAAGGTTATATGATTAAAACTCAAGCGAACGCTGGTTATATAGACATTGTTGAAGCTAATATTTTTGATGAAATAAAAATCAGAAAGCTTTTTGCTCAAACTGATATTTGTATTAATTTAATTGGTATTTTGTATGAAAGTGGAAAGGGAAATACTTTTAGAAATATTCATTCTATTTTTCCGTCTATATTAGCAAAACTTTGTAAAGAATATAAGGTTCATCAGTTTATTCATTTATCAGCATTAGGTATTAATAATGCAATAGATTCAGAATATGCAAAAAGTAAATTAGAGGGTGAAGCTAATATTCAAAAAAACTTTCCTTTAGCCACAATTTTGAGACCATCAGTGGTTTATTCTGTAGATGATAATTTTACTACAAACTTCATGACCTTGTTAAGTAGACTTCCATTCTTCCCACTATATTATAATGGTGATACTAAATTTACCCCAATTCATTGTTCTGATTTAACAGATACTATCTATCACACTATATCTAAAAATATCCATTCTAAAATAATTGAGTGTGTAGGTCCTGAAATTATTTCTTTAAAAGAAATTTTAAAAAAATTATTAAAGTTGATTAGTAGGAATAGGTTATTAATTCCTCTTCCATTTTTTGCTGCAAACATATCAGCTAAATTATTTCAATTATTTCCAAAACCATTATTGACAGTAGATCAGCTTATTCTTTTAAAATATGATAATATTCCCTCAAATAAATATCAGACTAATTCTGATATTGGAGTTCCAAGCACAAGAATGTTTGAGCAGGAAGTTGAAAAATATTGCTATATGTGGAGAGAGGGTGGTCAATTTTCAACAAAAAAATACAATTCCAAAAACTCTTAATAGAATTTTTAAATTAAAATTGTATAATTTATCTTATGTTAATTAATATTATTTATATTTTAATATCGCTAATTTTTTTGTTTTTACTGTATTTGGTTATCAAGTCAGTCATAAGTGGTATTGAGGGGAAAAATAAAAATAGAAATAAAAAAAATATTATTAAGCGGTATTAATTTTTTTTTCAACATATTGTGGTGCCTCTTCCTCTTTATCAGGAGTGGGTTCTTCTTTTCTTCCTTTTGGCTGATAAGCATATAGTAAATGGAGTTTACAATATGAAAAATCTTTTAGTGAGGATCTTCCACAAAAATAAAAGGATTTCTCTTCAGGATGTCCAACAGGCCATTTACAAGAACTTTCATCTAGCTCTTCCAATTTTTTTGGATTTTCTGGTTCAAAATCTTTTTCAATAAGTAAAGATTTAAACTTACTTTTTCTCACTTGCCTTTGTTGAGAATTATTTTCATTAGGGTTATTTTCAAAATTTTGACTCGGTGAAGTATTTCTAGCTTTAATTTTTGATGATAAGTTTAGTCTATGCGCCTTACCAATGACTGCATTTCTGCTTATGCCACCAATTATTTCAGCAATTTGACTTGCTGTATTTCCTTTACCCCAAAGCTCTTTTAATTTACTAACTTTTTCTTCGTTCCAACTCATAATCTATATTTAGTATGTTAATTAATTTTAATAACTATATACAGATCACACATGTTTTAAAAAAAAACAATAGATATTTTTGTTTTGTACACAAATTTTTCAAAATTTATATATGATTACTCATGGTTGAATTGAATAAAAAATATCATATCAGTGTAAGAAGTTTTGGTTTTATAAACTGGATTGGTTTTAAAAGTTTATGGCTTAAAGAATGCAATAGATTTATGGCAGTTTGGCAACAAACATTACTATCTCCACTTGTATCAAGCTTATTATTTTTATCAGTTTTGTCTTTGGCTTTAGGAGACAATAGAGGAGATGTTATGGGCTATTCTTTTATAAGTTTCTTAGCACCTGGATTGATTGCAATGAGCATTCTAACTCAGTCATTTAGTCATTCAGTGTCTTCATTAATGATAGGAAAAATTCAAGGAAATATTGTTGATATGCTTTATGCTCCGTTATCAGCATTAGAAGTCACAATGGCAATAATATTGGCAGCTCTCTCAAGAAGTTTTTTAATTGCTATAATTTCCATAGGTGTTTTTTCCCTTATAGTTGAAATGCCAATAAGCAATTTTTTATTTATTTTTATTTTTGGTTTTTTGAATGCTTTCATATTAGGTAGCTTAGGCTTTATTACAGGTCTTTGGGCTGAAAAATTTGATCATACAGCAACAGTAACTAATTTCATTATTACACCATTAAGTTTTTTATCTGGTGTCTTTTATTCTATAGACAAACTTCCAGAGTTTTTTCAAACCATCAGTCATATTAATCCATTCTTTTATATGATTGATGGATTTAGATATGGTTTTTTAGGAAAGTCAGATGGATCAATAAGCTTCGGTTTAATTTATTTAACCATATTAAGTATTATAATGTGGTATGTAGCTTTTTATCTATATAAAAAAGGATATAAGATTAAATCTTAGTACATGAGTTTTTTAGCAAAAAATTATAATAGAAAAAAAATATCATTTAAATATGGAAAGGGAAGCTTTCTATATTCAACTAATGGAAAAAAATATTTGGACTTCGTTCAAGGAATTGCAGTTAATTCTATGGGACATGCCAATCCATACTTAGTAAAAGCAATTAATAAACAATCAAAAAAACTTTGGCATGTGTCTAATGCATTTATAATCCCAGAAGGTGAAAAATTAGCGACAAGATTAGCTAAAAAAACATTCGCTGATTTTGTTATCTTTCAAAATAGTGGAGCAGAAGCAACAGAAGCTGCAATTAAGTCTGCCAGAAGATATTTTTATTCAATAGGACAACCAAAAAAGAATAGAATTCTTTGTGTTAAAAACTCATTTCATGGAAGAACATTAGCTACAATTTATGCTAGTGGATCAAAAAAGATGACTGAAGGTTTTGGACCTAAAGTTAATGGATTTGATCATTTTGAGTTTGGTGATCACAAATCACTAAAAAATTCCATAACAAGTAGAACAGCTGCTATTATGGTTGAAACTGTTATGGGAGAAGGAGGAATAAAAGTTATCCCAGATTGGTGTTTAAAAGGGTTAAGGAAAATTTGTAATCAAAAAAAAATTTTATTAATTCTAGATGAAGTTCAATGTGGAATAGGAAGATCAGGAAATTTTTTTGCTTTTGAAAGCTCAAAAATTAAACCTGATATTGTTCCAATAGCAAAGGGTATAGGTGGTGGCTTTCCACTTGGAGCAGTATTAATGAATAAAAAAGTGGCTTCAGGAATGACTGCTGGAACACATGGCTCAACATTTGGAGGAAATCCCTTAGCAATGTCGGTAGGAAATGCGGTTTTAGATCAAATATTTAAAAAAGGCTTTCTTACTAATGTTAAAAAATTGTCAAAATATTTTCACCTTAAGTTAAATAAACTTAAAAAAGAATTTCCTAATATAATCAAAGAAGTGAGAGGAATTGGTCTATTAATAGGGTTGCAACTACAAAACGATCAAACAAAGTTTATTCAAAAATTAATGGATAATAATTTATTGACAATTAGAGCTGCAGAAAATGTTATAAGAATACTTCCCCCACTTAATGTTAAAAAACAAGAAATAGATTTAGCAATAAAGACTATAAAAAAAGTTTGCTTAACTTTTAGATAGAAATGAAACATTTTATTAATCTTAAAGATATACTTGCATCAGATCTTAGAAAAATAATAGAAGATGCAAAAAAAAGAAAAAGAAAAAGAAAAAAATTTAGTACTCTTGATGTGGATAAAGATAATCCCCTAAAGGGAAAGCTACTTATTCAAATGTTTGAGAAATCAAGCCTTAGAACAAGACTAAGTTTCTATCTTGCAATTAAACAATTGGGAGGTGGAACCATAACACTTAGACCAAATGAATTGCACATTGGAAAAGGAGGAGAGAGTTTAGCGGATACAGCAAGAATTTTATCAACTTATGGTGATGGTTTTATGTTGAGATCTGATAGTGATAAAAAAATAGAGGAATTTAGTAAATATTTAACAATACCTATTATTAATGGGTTGAGTCCATCATCACATCCAACACAAATTTTATCAGATATTTTTACAATTGAAGAAATTAAAAAAAAACCTATTTCAAAATTAAATATCTGCTGGATTGGAGATTCAAATAATGTTCTAAATAGTTTAATTGCAGCATCAGTTAAACTTTCTTTTAAATTAAGTATTGGTTGTCCTAAAAATTATGAACCTAAAAAATTTGTATTAGATTGGGTAAAAAAGAATAAAAGAAAAATTTTTATTTATAACGATCCTAAAAAAGCTGCCATGAATGCAGATATTATTTTTTCAGACAAAGTTATTTCTTTAAATGATAAAATTAACAAAATTAACAAAATTAAAGATTTTAAGAATTTTCAAATTAATTCTAAAATAATGAGTTTTGCAAAAAAAGATGTAACTTTTTTACATTGTCTACCAAGAGGCAAAGAAGTTTCGAGCGAAGTTTTTTTAGGTAGAAATTCAAAAGTGTGGCTACAAGCACTTAATAGAGTGCATGTTCAAAAGAGTATCTTGTTATATTGTTTTGGTAAGTTAAGGTAGTAGTTTAGGATTATCACTATTTTGATTTAAATATTTGATTACAGAGGCCCTGTCTTTTTCTTTTCTTAAGCCCGCGTATGACATTTTAGTGCCCTTTAAATAAGAAGAAGGTTTTTTTAAGAATCCATTTAATTCTTCAAATGTCCATTCTTTACCATAGGAAGCTAAAGTCTTAGAATATTTATAGTCATCCACACCACCGACCACCCTTCCAACAACATTATATAGTGCGGGGCCAATTTTATTTTTACCACCTTTAACTATTGAGTGACATGCTGCACATTTTTTAAATATTTTTTTACCATCTATAACATTACCTTGAGCCATTAAAGTAACCATATCAATTTTTGCTACAACCTTAGTTGCTTGGGATGTGATGGTAGTTAATTCATTAACTACTTCAATTTTATATCCAGGGTTTTTAGGTTTCTTTACATAAAAAACACTATCTGCAACTTTTCCCAACCCAATTACAAGTAGTGCAACCATTAAAACTGCAGCAATAATTTTATTTAGTTCAAACGAATCCATTTAATTTTAGTTATTTTCACATATAACATGATATTTAAAAAAATACTTAATTTTTAATTTTATAATTTTGCGTCTGTTAGACGCATAAAGTGGATAATTTTATAATGAAAAAAACACTAATATTAATCCCTTCAAGAATGGCAGCAACTAGATTACCAGGAAAGCCACTTCTAAAAATTAATAACTTATCTGTAATTTCTCATGTTTTTAAAAGAGCAGAAGAAGCTAAAATTGGTGAAGTAGTAGTTGCAACCGAGGATCAAGAAATACTCAAAGATGTTTTAGAAAATGGTGGAAAAGCAATTTTAACTAGCAGAGAACATAAAACTGGTACAGATAGAATTTTTGAAGCCTATAAAAAACTAGGTATAAAAAATGTTGATTACATATTAAATCTACAAGGAGATGAACCTGACATTAGCAAGGATGATATTATCAATTTAAATAATTTAATGATTAATAATAATGCTGAATTGGGGACATTAGCTGGAAAAATTCAAGATAGCATAATGATGAATAATAAAAATGTAGTCAAGGTTATTGTAGAGAATAAATTAGAAAAAAATAATTTTCCTAAAGCTTTAAATTTTACTAGAGAAAATTTATCATTGATCAATAAAAATATTTATCATCATATTGGAATTTATTCATACAAAACAAGTGTATTAGAAAAGTTTGTTAATTTAGATCAAACAAATAATGAAAAAAAAAATAACTTAGAACAATTAAGAGCTTTAGATAATAAGTTAAAAATAAATGTAGCTTTAGCAAGATACACTCCTATAGGAGTTGACACTGAAGAAGATTATATGGATATAAAAAAAATTATGGAATATAAAACTTAGAATGAGAAAAATTTATTTTCAAGGAACTTTTGGCGCTTATTCACATTTAGCAGCACTTGAAATTGAACCTAGTGCAGAAATTATACCATGCAAGACATTTGATGAATGTTTTTTAAAAGCAGCATTAGAGAGTGGCTCACTAATGATCATACCAGAATCAAATCGTATTACAGGAAATATAGGCATAGAATATTTGATCTTTAAATATAGACTGAATATTTATGCAGAACATTTTCAAAAAATTGAACATAATTTATTGGGGCAGCCTGGAACTAGTTTAAGCGATATAAGAGATGTTTTTTCCCACTCACAAGGCTTATCTCAATGCTCAAATTTTATTAAAAAAAATAATTTAGTTGAACATATTCGTGCTGATACAGCTGGTTCTGCAGAAGCAATTTCAAAAAAAAAGATTAAAAATGAAGCAGCAATTGCCTCTTCACTGAGTGCAAAAATTTATAAACTTAAAATACTTGCTCCCAATATTGAAAATGAAAAAGGTAATACAACCCGATTTTTAATTATGGGGAAAGAAGTTTCTCAACCAGAGTTTACAGATAAAAAATATATAACTTCTTTTTTATTTAAATTAAAAAGTAAACCCGCAGCTCTTTATCAATCTCTGGGAGGTTTTGCGATCAATGGTGTAAATCTTACAAAGCTTCAAAGTTATCCGGAGCAAAATTCATTTAAGTCGTATTTTTTCTTGTGTGATTTAGATGGGCATATAGAAGATCCTAAAGTTCAAAAATCTTTAGAGGAATTAGGACTTCATTGCCAAGATTTTCACGTGTTAGGTGTTTTTGAAGCTGATAAATTTAGAGACAAATAACCCAGAAACTTTTCTTGTAGATTAGAAAACATTACTGCTATAATAGTTTTGGAGGCTAGAGGTGAATACTGCTTGAACCCGACCAGATCTTAACGGAAGCAGTCGTAGAGACAGTTTTTCAGGTTCTAGTCTCCTTATAAAAATGAATAAAAATATAAAAGTTTTAGCTTTAAAATACAGACCCCAAACATTTGATGACCTTATAGGTCAAGATGTTGTTGCTGAAACAATATTTAATTCAATTAAAGCGAATAAAGTACCTAATGCCTATCTTTTTACTGGAATTAGAGGAATTGGTAAAACTACTACAGCAAGAATAGTTGCTAAGTCTTTAAATTGTTCAAATAGCATTGATAACCTCTGTAAAGAGGATTTTTGTGAAAATTGTACGGCCATTTCAAATTCAAATCATATTGATGTATTAGAAATGGATGCGGCAAGTAAAACTGGTGTTGATGATGTAAGAGATTTGATTGAATTTTCTAGGTATGGCCCCACCACAGCTAAATATAAAATATTTATTATTGATGAAGTTCATATGCTCAGTAAACAAGCCTTTAATGCATTGTTAAAAACTTTAGAAGAACCCCCAGAGTACTTAAAATTTATTTTTGCCACGACAGAGATAAAAAAAATTCCAATCACTGTAGTTTCTCGCTGCCAAAGGTTTGATTTGTCTAGAATTAAGTCTTTAGAATTATTTAATTTTATCAAAAAAATTAAAGATAAAGAGAATGGCAATGTATCTGATGATGCACTTAAGTTAATCATAAAAATTTCTGAGGGATCTGTTAGAGATGCCCTATCATTGCTAGATAGAGCATTGCTCACATTAGGCAAAGACAAAGAGTTAGATTTAGTTTCTGCACAAAAAATATTTGGTCACTTTGATAAATCACAATTAATTAGTTTATTTCAGCTTATATTTGAGGGTAAAGAAACTGAAGTTTTAAATACCTATAGATCAATTTACAATCAGGGAGTTGAGCCTAAAATTTTTATAAATGATTTTTTAGAACTTATATATTATTTTAAGAATATTGAATCATTAAGCATTGATGGTACAAATTTTTCATTAAATGATGAAGAATTTAATAGAATTAAAAAAATCTCTGAAAAAACTGATAATGAAATATTAATATTATTTTGGCAGTTTACCATAAAAACATTGGAGGAACTTGATATTGTATCAAATCAGCATTTATCAATGGAAATGTTTTTAATTAGATTGATTCATCTAAAAAGTATTAAGAATAAACCCGACACAATCTATAAAGGTTCACAGCACATAAATGAAGGTATTATCCAAACATCTCCTTCACAAAAAAAAGATGGCGAAGATTTTTTTGGGATAGAAGATAAGATAGAAACAATTGGTCAAATGAAAAATATTGCTCAAGAGAAGAATGTAACATTAAAAGTTAATAAGGCAGTTGAATTGCACACCAATCCTATAAACTCTTTTGATAACTTATTAGAAATATGCTCTTCCAAAAAAGAAATTAAATTAAAATATGAATTAGAAAAAAATGTCAATTTGGTTAGTTTTGAAGATAAAAGAATTGAAATTTCATTTAATGAAGATTTAGATAAAGATTTTATTAAGAATTTATCTTTGAAACTTTATGAATGGACGAATAATAGATGGATAATAACTCTCAGCAAAACTAAAGGCCAGCCATCCAAAAAAGAAACAGAAGTAAATTTAAAAAAAGAGTTAATAGAAAGTATAAAAAATTCCTCAATTTATAAAGATATTTTGGAAAAATTTCCAGATGCTGAACTGACAGATGTTAAAACTAAAGAAATAGAAAATAAGAATGACTGATTTTACAAAGATTTTAGACAAAGCTAAAGAATTAGAATCTAAAATGAAGGAGAGTCAGGAAAGGATTAAAAATATCAAAGCTGAAGGAACATCGGGCTCTAACTCTGTAAAAATTATATTAAATGGTGAAAATGAAATGATTAAAATCAATTTATCTGATGAAATAATGAAGGAAGAAAAGATTATAATAGAAGACTTAATAGTAGCAGCTCACAATAATGCAAAATCTGAACTAAAATCAAAAACATCTGAGGAAATTTCAAAATCTACAGGCGGGTTTGGTATTCCTGGTTTTAAATGGCCACTTTAATAAATGCAAAATATTAATGAAATAGAAGAGTTAATTAAATTAATTGCTAAACTTCCAGGCCTAGGACCAAAATCTGCAAAAAGAATTGTATTAAAACTTATTAATAATAGGGATGAATTGGTTAAGCCAATGGCTAATACTCTAGCCCAAGTTTATAAAAATGTTATTAGATGTCAGTCTTGTGGTGCTTTAAAATCTAATTCTTCAGGTTGCAATAACTGTGAAAATACAAAAGAAAAATATAATAAAATATGTGTCGTTGAAGACATAGCAGATCAATGGTCTATAGAAAACTCAAATATTTATAAAGGATACTTTCATATATTGGGAGGAACAATCTCATCTGCTGGTCAAAGAAAAGAAGATCTTTTAATTGATTCATTAGTTGAAAGAGTTACTAGAGAAAATATTGAAGAAGTTATTTTAGCAACAAGTGCAACTGTTGAAGGTCAAACCACAGCCTACTATATTCAAGATAGTCTTAAAAAAACAAGTGCAAAAATTACAAAGCTTGCACAAGGTTTACCTGTTGGCGGTGAAATAGAGAATCTTGACGATGGAACATTATATTCAGCTTTTAAAAATAGAACTGGAATTAAAACTAATTCTGAGTAGATTTTTTTAGTAATCGATTTAGATGTAATAGCGGTTCTGTGTAACCAGAGGGTTGCTCTTTACCTTTAAAGATTAAATCACAAGCTGTTTTAAAAGCAATTGATTGTTCAAAATTTTCAGACATCATCTCGTAGCTTCCTCTTCCAGACCGAGTATAAGCACCATCATTTTTATTTTGATCATCAACAA
>Ga0209383_1000829_pt1 | contig 20717 bp, 15 predicted proteins | sample CoawatmetaG02DNA_FD_187510 | JGI IMG/M metagenome (GOLD analysis project Ga0209383, IMG submission 187510) | Marine microbial communities from the West Antarctic Peninsula - Coastal water metaG029-DNA (SPAdes) (version 2) | ecosystem: Environmental > Aquatic > Marine > Coastal ... | reverse complement strand
TGTATTGTCTTTTTTCTCCCAGTTCCAATTAATTTCTTTCATACCTTCTTTTTTCTATATTCGTTTTTTGCTATTTGTTTGTGCCATGATCTACATATTAGAGACTCAAAAAGATTTTATTAATACGCTATTTTTTTTATTGTTTTTCGGATTATCTTTTATTGTTTTGCACGCGTTATTTTCTTATTTTTTCAACATAGATATTTTACTATTTAAATTTGAAGATTTTAGAATTGAGCACTTATATAATTCTATAGCATGCACCAAAGAAGAGGGTGGGTGTGGTCAAATTGATTTTAGGATTTCTGGAATATTTTACGGAGAGGGAGTCCTAGGAAGTTATCTGTTGAGAATTTTACCTATTTTTATAACGACTTTTTATTTATCTTATAAAAAATTTAACCAATTTATTATTCCCACTACGGTACTGTTAGTTTTATCTTTTTTTGTAATTTTTTTCTCTGGAGAAAGGTCTGCTTTAGCTGTTTCCACAATATACTTAATTGCGTTTTTTATTTTAAATAAGCACATTAACCATAACTATAAAATTTCTATTTTAGTTATTATAGTTTTTATTTGTGGATTTACTGTTTTTACAAATCCAAATGTAAAAGCTCGCTTAGTAGATAACACAATTAAATTAATCTTTGAAGATACCGAGAATAAAGTAAACGTAGTAAATTTAAAAAGTGGAGTAAAATATAATGTTTTTTCCAGAGGTCATGAAGGCCATTATCGCTCTGCCTACAAAATGTTTCTGAACAACAAAGCAGGTGTCGGCGTAAAAATGTTTAGATACGAATGCAAAAAAACAATCTACCAGTCTATGGACTATGGGTGCACAACACATCCACACAATACATATTTAAATTTATTATCAGAGACAGGAATTGTAGGTTTTTTGACAATACTTGTGATTTTTTTTTATTTTTTATATCTTATCTTGGGTTTTTCGGTAAAAATATTTTTTTTTAAACAAAAAATTAATCCTGCTTTTTTAGCAATAACTCTTTGCATTTTTGCAAACCTTTTCCCATTCGTACCTACTGGAAGCTTTTTTAATAATTGGATGTCTATTCTTTACTTTTACCCTGTTGGTTTTTTTTTATATATGAAATATTATGATTATGACAAAGCATTTAATACTTAGTTTAATTTTCATTTTCTTTGTAATTCTTGTTTTTTCTATTTTTTACAAAGAATTTATCAAAGCTGTTAACCTGTACGACCTCCCGGACAATGATAGAAAAATTCATGCAAATAAAACTGCATTAATTGGTGGTAGTTTTCTTATGTGTGTATCATTTTCTTTTTTAATCTTTCATTTTTTGATGAAAGATAAGTTTAGTATTGTTCTTGATATTTATTTTTTTATTTTATTATCTGTAGTTTTCTTAGTTGGTTTTGTTAATGATAAAATTTCGATTTCTCCATATATTAGAATTTTATTATTGAGTGTAGTTTTTTATATTTCCGTAAAGCTAAATCCTAATCTTTTGATAGAGTCATTAAACTTCCAAAGCCTTGGTTTTACAATCTATTTCCATAATTACAGTTTTTTCTTCTCCATACTTTGTTTTTTATTATTCATTAATGCACTTAATATGTTTGATGGCATCAATCTTCAGTGCATTGGTTTCTCAATATTTTTTTTGTCGGTAATTCTTTTAAAAAATTTTGATTTATTTCTAATTTACATACTAGTCGGATTATTTGTTTTGTTAATAATGAATTATAAAAATATTACATTTTTAGGAGATAACGGCGTCTATGTATTAGCTTTTATAATATCTTTTTATTCAATCGAAAGCTATAATTTAGCTTTTATTACTCCAGAAGAAATATTTATATTAATGGCAATTCCAGGATTGGATATGTTTAGATTATTTATTGAGCGAATTTATAAAAAAAAACACCCCTTTTTTCCAGATAGAAGACATCTTCATCATTTACTATTAAATAAATTTGGATATTTAAAAAGTATAATCTTATTATTAAGTTTAAATATTATTCCATATATTTTGTATATTATTTCAGGTAGTTTTTTGGTAATATGCTCTATAATAATTTTGTATCTCTTCATTTATTTTAGATTAGGTAAGGATTATGTTTTTTAATTTTTGTTTATTGTTTACAGCTTCTATATCAACATATTGTCTGGGCTTATTTTTCATACGTGTGAATTTTTTTTTAAATATCATAAATGATAAAAAATTTTTTATATTTCAAAAAATTATATTAGGTTTATTTTTTGTAGGATTTCTAAATCTATTATTTAATTACTTTATTAAATTAAATTCATTATTGATCTATATTTTATTTATTTTCATTGTTTTTTTTGAGATATATAAGTCTTGGGAAGAATTTAAAAAAAACTTTCATAAAATATTTCTTTTTTCATTAATTTTTTTCCCTTTTACTCTAATATTACAAATTGGATGGGATGGTGGTTTGTATCACATGCCTCAACAGCTAATATTACAAAATGATAAAATAATTTTCGGTTTAACCAATATTCACAATAGATATGGTTTAACAGGAATTTATTCATATGTAGTAGCTCCTTTTTGGAATGCTAATTTTTTAAATTTTTATACTGCAATTGGCTCCCTTGTTTATTCACTGTTGTTTCTTTTTTTCTATGAGATTAATCAAAAAAAAAAAATTCACTATTTTCTTTTAACCGTTGCACCATTGATATTTGCGTTTATCTCTATGAGATATTCACCCTTAAGTTTTACACATGTAGATTGGGGTTTTGCTGTTCTTTTTTTTATTTCTATCTTTTATGGCATGCTTTTATTGCGGAATAACGATATTGGAACAAAAAATAATAATTTATTCTTCTTTTTAATCGTTTCTTTTTTTACATGGGGATTTAAACCCAGTGGTGTTATTATTTTATTTTATGTTGGCCTCCTGGCAATTTTCTTTTTGAGAGCTAAAATATTCACGATAAAAAAAGATATAAATAAATTTTTTTTTCCAATTATTTTTTCAATTGCATGGATTGTGAAAACATTTATCAACACGGGCTGTTTTTTTTATCCAATCGCAATAAGTTGTATGGAAACATCATGGACTATAGACCCAGTTGAATTACACTCTATGAATGAAGCTATTTATGCGTGGAATAACTATCTTGATTTATTATTTAGGAGTTTTTTAATAAATATTAAATATTTTATAGCTTTTGTCTTTTCTGTTCCTATATTATTTTTTATTTTTTTTTATTATAGTCGATTTTTGCTTAAGTTTTTAAAAAACAATAATAGGTATTATTATATTTTTTATATAAATTGTTTATTTTTAGTCGCAAGTATTGTTTTTTTTTCCAAAAAAATACACGGTTTTTCAAATCTTCTGTCACTTGAAATGTACTCTAAAAGTGTAAGCTTGATAATAAGTGAGTTAATATTTTTAACAATAACTTCGGGTTTGTTACTTCACTTATTTTTATTAACATTTTTAAAATTTAAATCTGAAAGTATACCCAAACTTAAAAAAACAATTTTTAGCTTAAATATAATTCCTTTTTTAATTATTATTTTTTTTATCTTTATTCTTTTAGTTAAAGGGCAGAACCCAAGGTTTGGAATTGCAGTTTTTTTGTCACTATTCTCTGTTTTGATTTTTGTATTTTTGAATTATGTTAAAAATATTAGCTTTCCATCAGGAAATTATTTTCTTTATATTGTGTTTGTTGTTTTAATAGGAAAGCTATATTTCTTGGATGGAAGTAAACAAATATTAGGTCAAAATCTTATATTTCAAAAGAAAACTTCTCCAGAAGTGATAACAAAAAAAAGAAAATATTTTGGGTACAAGCCACTTCAAAATGCTCCAGATAACCCTCATACACAAAACCTTTGTTTTGCTTCTAGTGATTGTTATCCTTATGAGAATGTAAAAAAAATCTATTTAAAATTTAAATATGTAAAATTTGACCGAGCTAGGTAATTTTTCTCTAAAATTTTTATTAATATCAAATTTTAATCATGTTTTTGTTGAAAATATTTTCAATTTCTCTACTAACTTCATTGTATAGAAATATGATCAAATAATTATTTTAATTTAATGAAGACTTTATCCATATTAATACCGGCTTTTAACGAAGAAAAGACTATACTTAAAATTCTTAAGAGAATTCAAGAAACTAGATCAGATGCGATTAATTATCAAATAATTGTTATTAATGACAAATCCACAGATAGTACACTTCAAGTTTTAGAAGATTCTGGATCTCACCTATATGACATTTTGATTTCTAATGAAAAAAATTTAGGCAAGGGCGGAAGTATTAAAAATGGTCTTAAAAAGTGTAATGGTGATTATATTATTTTTCAAGATGCGGATTTAGAATATGACCCTGAGGAGATATGTAAATTTATAAATATAATTAATAAATTTGATGCAGACGTTATCTTGGGTTCAAGATTCCATTATAGTGAGTATACAAAGTCACATAATTTTTTTAATAAAATTGGAAATATTTTTATTACTTTTTTATTTAATATTTTATACAACACTACTTTTACGGATATTTACTGCTGTTACTTTTGTTTTAAAAGAGAATTAATTCAACCAGAAAATTTAAAAACACTTGGTTTCGAGCAGCAAGCTGAAATTTTAGGAAAGTGCATAAGCAAATCAAATAGTTTCTATGAAGTTCCTGTTAACTATAATGGAAGAACAATTTTAGAAGGAAAAAAAATAAGATTTTATCATATTTTTTCTGTTATAAAAGAAATTATCAAAAATAGAATAATATGAAAAAAAAAATTGTTATAACGGGAGGTCTTGGATATCTTGGAAGTGAGTTATGTAAAATTTATTCTGGTTTTTCTTGGTATTATGACATCGTCGTAATTGATAAAAAATTTGTATCTGAAAGAGTCGCTCAACTCAGAAAGTGGCATATTGATTTTTACCAAGGAGATATACTTGATAAAAATTTTCTAAAAAAAATACTTAATGATGCGAATGTTGTTATTCACCTAGCTGGAATAACAGACGTGGCATATGTTCAAAAAGAATCTAATGCTCACAAAGATGCAGAGATAGAAAAAGTTGCCATAGATGGAACCAAAAATGTTCTAAATCTAATGCCAAAAGATGCTAAAATTATTTTTCCATCAACACATGTTATATTTGACGGTTTGGAAAAAACTGCCCTTAACTTAAGCGAAGAATCTAAGGCAAAACCTATGCTGGCTTATTCTAAAAGCAAATATCAAAATGAGAAAGATATAAAGAGTTCAGGCAAAAAATTTGTAATTTTAAGGCTGGGTTCTGTTTATGGCTATTCTACAGACACTGCAAGAATAAACATAATGCCAAACCTATTTTCTAAAATTACGTCTCAGGATGGAATTATAAAATTATTTTCTGGTGGAAAACAGATTAAAAGTCTTGTTCCTCTTATTGATGTGGTTAGATGTTTTAAGTTTATGGCAGATAGTCACGATGTAAACAATGAAATATTTAATTTAACGCAAGACAATATTACAGTAAAAGAAGTTGCGTTAATGTGTAAGAAAATAAACAAGAATGTTACGCTTGTTGAAACAACAGATGAGGTACCTAATTTAGGATATACTTTGAGTAATAAAAAACTCTTAAAATCAGGTTTTCATTTTTTGTATAATCTTAAATATACTTTAGAGGAAATGATTACTCAGTGGGGAAAGTCTAATTTAAAGAAAGATATAGAATATACATACAAAGGCTCTAAAGAGTTTATTGATAGTAGAGGAAAAATAAGCAATTACGAATTAACAGAACCCATAAATTTAATAGGTTACATTGAATCAAAAAAACACACGGTAAGAGCCAATCATTTTCATCCTATTCAAGAACAGAAGTGTCTAGTGGTCAAGGGTCAATTTATTTCTGTTATTAAAAATCTAATTGATGGTGAGGAAAGGGTTGAAACAGGATTGGTTAGTTCTGGTGAAATGGTAGTTACAAAGCCAAATGTAGCACATGCCATGTTATTTACTGAAGATACAACCTTTCTAAACCTTGTCCGAGGTGAAAGAGAACACGAAAATTATGGAATTACTCATACCATTCCAAACATTCTTATAGATGAGGCAGTAAAAAAAAAATTAATTGAAACTTATAAATTTAACTGCAGATGTTGCGATGGAATAAACTTAAAAAGAGTTCTTTCACTTGGCTTCCAACCACTGGCAAACAATTTAATCAAATCTAAAGAGGAAAAAATAGAAAAATATCCTTTGGAGTTAAATTATTGTGTAGATTGTTTTAACGTACAATTATCTTGTAGCGTTAGTTCAGATCAAATGTTTAAAAACTATCTGTACCTTTCTTCAACTAGTAAAATATTTCAGAACCACTTCGAAGAAGCTTCAAAAAAGTATATATCAGCTTTTAAATTATCAAAAAAAGATAATATACTAGACATTGGAAGTAATGATGGGATTGGACTTGTACCATTTCAAAGAAAATATTTTAAAAATCTTTATGGAATAGAACCAGCAAAAAATTTAGCTAAAATTACAAAAAAATTAAAGATTAAAACTTTTAATGATTATTTAAATTTAAAAGTTGCAAAAAAAATTAATAAAAAGTTTAAATTAATTACCGCATCGAATGTTTTTGCACACAGTGACAACCTAGCTGAAATGACAGAGTCTGTAAAAAAACTACTTGAAAAAAAAGGGGTATTCGTAGTTGAGGTTCAATATTTGGTAAATACTTTAAAAGATTTGACCTTTGACAATATATATCATGAGCATGTAAATTATTGGTCAGTAACATGTCTAAAACACTTCTTTAAAAGGTTTCAAATGACATTGTTTGATATAGAAAAAATTAATACTCACGGAGGATCAATAAGGGCGTATGTAAGTGCAAACCCCAAAGCACACAAAGTTAAGCCAAGTGTTAAAAAAATACTAAATGAAGAAGAAATTTTTGGAATTCACAAGCTAAAAACATTTAACAATTTTGCCAAAAAAATTAATCAATTAAAAATAAATTTTCAAAAAAATTTTCAAGAGTTAAAATCTAAAAATATAGTTTTTTACGGATCACCAGCCAAAGCTACAACAAAGTTAAATTTTTATGGACTGGAATCAAACAGATACGAAACTATAGAAGATAATAATTTAAAAGTTGGAAGAATGATTCCAGGAGTTAACATCAGAATATGCTCTAAAAAAAAATACAAAAAAAATAAGCTTGATTGTGTAGTCGTGCTCGCTTGGAACTTTTTTGATGAAATTAAAAAAAACAATGATGATTTAAATGCAGATTTCTTAAGCATTTTAGACCTAGAAAAAAAATAATGTCACAAAAAATATCGGTAAGTTATGGTAGAAATTTCCTTTATCTAAATTTTTTTTATTTTTCCCTTATTAAAAGGAAGAGGACAGAAGTATTTAATATTTTTTGTAGAGAAATTAATCCAAAAAAAAGTGAAACAATTTTAGATATCGGAACTACGAGTAGTATAGATGAGCATGAAAATTTAATTATTGGTAAGTATCCACATAAATCAAAAATTTCATGCCTTTCCAATCAACAACTTAAAAAAGTTCAAATTAAATACCCAGCAATCAAAACATATAAAGGCGATGGTAAAAATTTAAAATTTAAAAACAATGCATTTGATTACTCAATATCTTCAGCTACGATTGAGCATGTGGGCAGCTTTGCTGAGCAAGCCAGATTTGTAAAAGAGTCTTATAGAGTTGCCAAAAAAAAAGTTTTTATTACTACTCCAAATAGATTTTTTCCAATCGATTTTCATACGAGACTCCCATTTATTCATTGGCTTCCAAAAACAATTCATAGAAAAATCTTAAATTTTTTAGGAGAAAATTACCTAAACAAAGAAAAAAATTTAAATTTATTAGACTCAAGGGAACTATCTAAAATATGTGATTCGATAGGCATTAAAAAATATAAAATTTATCGTTTAAATTTTTTAGGAATGTGTTCTAATCTTTTATTAACAATTGATAAAAAAAATTAAGAATTATTTCTTTTTAAGAGTTGAAAAATTTTTACCTTTTGTTAATAGCCATTTTTTATTATCTAAAAAAGGTTTGATATAATAAAGGTATTTCTGACCTTGTTTTGTTGAAATATCATCTAGCTTTTTGGCCTGTTCTGAAAAAATAATGTAGTCATAATTGCTGATTTCAAGGAAAATTTTTTTATCCAAAAAAGGTGGTACAGAATCAAATCCTAAATAATAATTACCAGTAGATTGATCTAAAATTCGTAAATAGTTTTTTTCATTAGTAAATATCTTTTTCTTTTTGAATTGAATTTCTTTTTTTAAAAAAAATTCGAAAGATTTGTCATAATAAAATTTATAACTTTTTGATTTTTCTTTGTAGTCAAGTACATTGTAAGTACTAAGCAATATTGAAAAAATTAACAAAAAATAAGTAAATTTTTTTTTTAAAATTATCTTTATGCCACTAAAGAAAAGTAACAAAATAACAGGAAGAATTAAGGCTATGTATCTGGCTGTAGGATTTGTAATTAATAGTACGGAGCAAAAAACTGATAAAAAAACAAAAATAATAACAAAGTATTTGTAGTGAATATTTTTTTTAAAAATAAATATTGTGCCTTTTAAAATTAATACAAAAGCTACAAGAGTAAGTAAAATTTTAATACTTGGGTCTAGGGAATTAAATTTAGCTCCATATAAGTTTGAGCTAATACCAATTCCAAGAGAGGGGATATTTCTAAAAATATGATTTATTACTATGCTAGGATTGTTAGCTAATAATTTGACCAATGAATTGTTATCCCCATATATTTTTGGAAACGTTGTGTGCCAATCTTCATGCCCAATATTTTTTTTGTCTGCTTGAAACTGATTGTTATATTGAAAGAACCCTACTTCAATTGGATTGTTAAGATTTATATTTGGCAAGTATTTTGTGCTAACTAACATGTGATTATTTTCAGAATCTTTCCATTGGTATGTGTTAGCAAAAATATAAAAAATAATTAAAAAAAATTTTAAATAATTTAGTTTAGAATATATTTTATAAAAATTTATTTTTTTATATTCATAAATAAATTTAACGGTAAAATTTATTATCAATAATATAAAAAAAGGCTTTCCTAATAAGGAAGAAATAATCAGCTCTAATGGCAAAAGCTCTGTTTTCTGATTTTTTAATAATCTATATAAATAAATTACAAAAAAAGAAGATGCTAATAAATTTTGCTTAGATTCAATTGACAAAATTGTTGGCAAATATACGAGAATTATAAGAGCAGTTTCATTCTTAGTAAAAATTGTATTTAAAAAAAAATATAATCCAATTATAAAAAAACTTGAATTAAAAATAATTTCTAATTTAATAAATGTTGGAAAATTAAATAATAATAAAATTTTTTGGTAAAAAATATAAAGTGGACCATAAGTGCTATTTAAAAATTTAAGATTTTCCGAAAAAATTTTTGTTGCCACCCAGGTCTTTTGAGATTCACCTAGTCCCTGATTGAACATTGTGACTAGATAAACATTTAAAATCAACAAAAGTATCAATGCAATAGGAAGGATTGTATTTTTTTGAGTGACAAATTTTTTTGACATATGAATTGTTTAATAAATATAGTATTTTAATAAATATATGAAACTTTTAATTTTAATCACCGCTTACAACGTAGAAAATTTTTTATCAAGTGTAGTTGATCGCCTACCAATAAAAGAATTGAGTGAAAAATATAACTTTGAATTATTAATTATCGATGACAATTCTAAAGATCAAACTAAAAATAAAATTATTGAAATTAAAAAACTATATCAAAATCTAAAAATTAATTACTTATTCAATAAAGAAAATCAAGGATACGGAGGAAATCAAAAAATTGGATATTACTATGCAATTAAATATAATTTTGATTTTGTAGTCCTGCTTCATGGCGATGGGCAGTATGCACCAGAAAAAATTATTGATATGATTAAGCCTTTTCATGAGGGAGCCGACGCAGTGCAGGGCTCTAGAATGATAAATAAACTTGATGCCATTAAGGGTGGTATGCCAATTTATAAATTTTTTGGAAATATATTTCTCACCTTTCTTCAAAACAGGTTAATTAAGAATATGAATATGAGCGAATATCATTCTGGTTATAGAGCGTATAGTGTTTCTGCACTAAGAGAAATTCCTTTTTTTTTAAATTCAAGGCATTTTCATTTTGATACCGAAATTCTTATACAGCTTAAATTAGCCAATAAAAAAATCAAAGATATACCTATACCAACATTTTATGGAAAGGAATCCTCTTCTTTGAATACTGTAAAGTATGGTTTTGCAATTTTAAAGACCACTCTTAAGTTTTACTTGCAAAATTTTTCAATTTTCTATGAAAAAAAATATGATCTAAATAATTTTAATTTAAAGATAATTGGCAAAAAATATAAACTCGAAACAAACTATGTTTCAAAGTTAAGTTTTTTTAGCACACATAGTGTTACATTTTCTCAAATTCCAAATAATAGTAGAATAATTTCCCTGGGTTGCGGAGAGGCGTTCGTTGAGAATAAGTTAAAAGACGAAAAGAAATGCTTTGTAGTGGGTATTGATAATTACGAATCTGAAGGAATGAAAAAATTAAATGAATATAAAGTTCAAGATTTAAATAATTTAAATTTAGATATTAGTCCGAATAATTTTGATTATATAATCTGTCTGGATGTTATTGAGCATATGCACAATCCTGAATTATTTTTAAAAATATTGTATGATAAGGTGTCATTAAATCCAGATATAAAGTTACTAATTTCAACTCCAAATGTTGCAAATATCTTTATAAGAATAATGCTGCTATTTGGTAATTTCAATTATGGAAGAAGAGGAATTTTAGACAAGACTCATACTCGACTATTTACTAAAAAAACTTTTTTTAATATTCTTGATGATAGTAACTTTAAAGTTATATCCAAAAAATATGTGCCAATCCCTTTTCCGTTAGTAATCAAAAATAAATTTATTTCAAATATTCTGATGAAAATATTTAAATGTTTAAATGTTTTTTTTGGTAAGCTTTTTGCATTTCAGTTTATTTTTACAGCAAAACCCCTTCCTAGCCTTGATTACTTACTTTTGCCAACGAATAATAACGATGAGGTAAAGTAAATTGTGAAATATAGTAAAAATAAGCTCCTGTATCTTAATATCTTTACTTCTTACTCGTTACAAAGTATCAGCATAAATACCCAATTATAACAAAGATAAATTAAAATAGAATTAACCTTAAATCATTATGCATATTTTTATTACAGGCATAGCAGGCTTTCTTGGTTCCAATCTTGCAGAATATTATTTATCAAAAAATTTTAAAGTTTCTGGTTGTGATAATTTAGTTGGTGGAAATCTGGACAATATAGACACCAACAAAATTAATTTTTACAAGGCCAACTGTGAAGATCTGGATGAAATGAGTAAAATTATGAAAGGAGTAGATGTTGTATGTCATGCTGCTGCTTATGCACACGAAGGCCTTTCTAGCTTTTCTCCAACTTTAATATGCGGTAATAACGTAACTGGTTCCACGGCAGTTTTTACTGCAGCTATTCAAAATAAAGTTAAGAGAATAGTTTATTGCTCTTCCATGGCTAGATATGGAGATATTCAAGCTCCCTTTAAAGAAACAGATGTAACAAATCCAGTGGATCCTTATGGCGTTTCTAAGGTTGCAGCAGAAAATATATTAAAAATATTGAGCAAAACTCATAACTTCGAATACAACATTGCAATACCACATAATATTATTGGACCAAAACAATGCTATACTGACCCTTTTCGAAACGTAGTTTCAATTTTTGTTAATTTAATGCTTCAAAATAAAAAACCTACTATTTATGGAAGTGGAAATCAAAACAGGACTTTCTCGGATATAGATGATTGTATTTTTTGTTTAGATAAACTTTTGACAGACCCCGATATAGTTAGTGAGACAGTTAATATTGGCCCTGACGAAGAATCTATTTCCATAAAGGATTTGTTTAAGCAATTATCTAATAAACTTCAATTTAATCAGGAGCCATTTTATGCACCAGCTAGACCCAATGAGGTCAGTAAAGCCATATGCTCCTCAGATAAAGCAAGAAATTTACTTAATTACAAAACTAGTGTTTCTTTAGACAAATCTTTAGATAAAGTTATTGATTATATTAAGAACAAAGGAGCAAAAAAATTCGAGTATAATTACAAAGTTGAAATTAAAAATGAAAAAACCCCAAAACAATGGACAGAAAAACTTTTTTAAAAAAAAATTGACAAAATGAGCACTTACTTAGTTGCAGGAGCGGGAGGATTTATAGGTGGCCATCTAGTTTCTAGGTTATTAAAACAAGGCCATACAGTGGTTTGCGCAGACATTAAGCCATTAGAATACTGGTTTCAAAATTTTGAAAATTGTGAAAACTATTCACTAGATTTAAAAAATATAGAAAATTGTCAGAAGGTAGTAAACGGAGTTGACTATGTTTACAATATGGCCTGTAACATGGGCGGTATGGGATTTATAGAAAATAATAAAGCTGAGTGTATGCTTTCAGTTTTGATAAATACCAACTTGCTGTCTGCTTGTTTGAAAAATAAAGTCAAAAATTATTTCTTTTCTTCTAGCGCTTGCGTTTACAATGCAAGTAAACAAAAAAAAAACTTTATCCCTGGCTTGAAAGAAAGCGATGCTTACCCTGCTGATCCAGAAGATGGATATGGTTGGGAAAAGTTATTTAGTGAGAGAATGTGTAGGCACTTTACAGAAGATTTTGGGTTAAAAACTTCTGTAGTTAGATATCATAACGTCTATGGTCCTTTAGGAACGTATGACGGTGGACGGGAAAAAGCTCCAGCTGCATTATGTAGAAAAATTATTCAAGCTAAAATAGATAATTTAAAATTCATTAATATTTGGGGAGACGGTGAGCAAACAAGAAGTTTTATGTATATAGAAGATTGTATAAATGGAACTGAAAAAATATTTAATTCTAATATTAACGAACCCATTAATCTCGGAAGTGAAGAGCAAGTATCCATCAATCAAATGGTAGATATTATTGAAGAAATATCAGGAACAAAGATAGAAAGAAAATATTTATTAGAAAAGCCAAGGGGAGTTATGGGAAGATCCAGTGATAATAAAAAAATTATCGAAGAACTTGCATGGTCTCCAACAATTAAGTTGAAAACAGGTCTTGAAAAAACTTATAAATGGATTTTTGAATCTATCAAAAGTGGAGAGAACACAAAAAAATTTACTAGAAAATAAAATGAAAAATTACAAAATGGGAAGTGATAGAAATTTCGGATTGGTGTTTTTTGTTTTTTTTATAATTCTTGCTAGTTATCCACTTCTAAATAATCAATCTTTAAATTTTTATTTATTGGGTACGGGCTTAATTTTTTTGGTATTGGGAGTCTTAAATTCTAAAATATTAACACCTTTAAATATCCTTTGGACTAAATTTGGAGTTTATTTAGGAAAAATTATATCTCCAGTTGTTATGTTTGTTATCTACTTTGGAGTAGTATTTCCTACTAAAGTTATTTTAATGATCTGTAAAAAAGATATCTTAAACCTTGATTTCAAAAATAAAAGTTTAAAAAATGACTCATATTGGAATTTAAGAAAAGAAAAAATAACAAAAATGAAGAATCAATTTTAATGCTTTTTTTAATTGAATTTTTTAACTTTTTAAAACATAGAAAAAAATATTGGTTGGTGCCAATTTTGGTAGTCCTAGTTTTGTTTGGTTCTTTAATTGTATTAACTCAGGGAAGCGCAGTAGCTCCTTTTATTTATACAATCTTTTGATTAAATGAATTACATTCTTGGTTTATCATGCTTCTATCACGACAGCGCAGCCACTTTAATTAAAAATGGAGAAATTGTAGCAGCTGTACAAGAGGAAAGATTTAGTAGAAAAAAGCACGATTCTTCATTCCCAGTCGAATCTATTCAATTTCTTTTAAGTGAGGAAGGCATAACTTTAAATCAAATTGACTCAATTGTTTTTTATGAGAAACCATTTTTAAAATTTGAGAGAATATTAGAAACAAGTGTAGCATTTGCTCCAAGAGGATTTAAGCAATTCTGCATTTCAATGCCAATTTGGATTAAGGAAAAGCTATTTCAAAAAAATATAATTTTTAATGAATTAAAAAAAATTGATAAAAACTTTAATGAAATAAAAAAAATAAAATTTTCAGAACATCATTTAAGTCATGCTGCAAGCGCTTATTACCCAAGCCCATTTGAAGAAGCAATAATTGTTACATCGGATGGCGTAGGCGAATGGACAACATTTTCAGTAGCAATCGGCAAGAAAGAAAAAATAGAAATAGTTAAAGAAATTAATTTCCCTCATTCATTGGGACTTCTATATTCTGCCTTCACTTACTATCTTGGTTTTAAGGTAAATAGTGGAGAGTATAAAGTTATGGGATTGGCTCCCTATGGGGAACCAAAGTACACCAAGAAAATATTTGATAATTTAATTGACGTAAAGTCTGACGGTTCATTTAAATTGAATATGAAATATTTTAACTACCCAACAGGTTTAACTATGGTTAACAAGAAATTTTGTATTTTGTTTGATGCAGAAAGAAGAAAATCTGAAAACAAACTAAAGCAATTTCATATGGATATCGCTGCAAGTATACAGTCTGTGACTGAAATTATTATGTTAAAAATTGTTAGAAATTTAAAAAGTGAATTTAAAATAAAAAATTTATGTATGGCAGGAGGTGTTGCACTCAACTGTGTGGTAAATGGAAAAATTGAAAAAGAAAAAATTTTTGACAATATTTGGATTCAGCCAGCCTCTGGAGATGCTGGATGCTCATTAGGAGCAGCCTTAGCTTATTGGCATTTAGAATTAAATCAAAGAAGAGATGTTTTTAAACAAGATCAAATGAAAGGATCTTATTTAGGTCCAAAATTTGACAACGAGTTTATAAAAAAAGAATTAGATAGTTTAGGCGCAAAATATACTTTCTTGGAAGATAAAGATTTTTATAGTTTTGTTGCAGAATCCTTGAGTCAAAAAAAAGCAATTGGTTGGTTTAGAGGAAGAAGTGAGTTTGGCCCTAGAGCATTAGGCAACAGATCCATTATTGCAGATCCAAGAGACTTTGAGATGCAGAAAAATTTAAACTTAAAAATAAAGTTCCGAGAAAGCTTTAGGCCATTTGCCCCTTCAATATTAAGAGAAGACTTGGAGGCATATTTTGATTTAAATGTAGATAGTCCTTATATGCTTCTTGTATCAAATCTAAAAAACGAACATAAATTAGATAGTAATATTTCTCAAAAGTTCGGAATAGAAAAGCTTTATGAAAAAAGGTCAGCATTGCCAGCAATTACTCACGTTGATTATTCCGCAAGAATTCAAACTGTTCATAAGAAGACAAATGAAGGATTTTATAAATTATTAGAGGCTTTTAAGGAAAAAACAGGCTGTCCAATTTTGGTTAACACTTCCTTTAATGTTAGAGGGGAGCCTATAGTTCATACTCCCCAAGATGCTTTTAATTGTTTTATGGGAACAGGTTTGGATTTGTTAGTTATTGAAAACTTTATTCTTGAAAAAAACATGCAAAATCCTGAACTTATTCAAGACTACACATCAAAGTATGAGTTAGACTAACTGTTAAAATGTCCACTTCTTTAACTTTACAATTAATTTTTCTTTATATATAAGACCGTTGCCTGGTAATTATTGCGAAGAGGTCATACCCGATCCCATTCCGAACTCGGAAGTCAAGCTCTTCAGCGCCGATGGTACTTTGCCTTAAGGTATGGGAGAGTAGGTCGTTGCCAGGCTTAAAGAAAAAAAATTATGAAAGTAGTTAGCTCATTAAAGTCCTTAAAAAAAAGAGATCTTAACAACAAGCTTGTTAAGAGAAGAGGAAAAATTTACGTTATAAACAAGAAAAATCCTCGAATGAAAGCTCGTCAGGGCTAACATTTAGTTACAAATGGACATCAAAGAGCAAAATAAAACCTGGTCTAATTTTACAAAACTAACTTTGTATGCATCATTAGCTGTTGTAGCTATACTTGTTTTAATGGCACTTTTTCTTTTGTAACAATTTAGTTTACTATTATTAAATTTTATTTTTTTACAATCAATAAACATCCAATCTAATTTTTTTTGCTTTTTTTAATAAAAAATATATTGTGTATTTATGATCATCGGAGCTTTACATGAGAAAAATAATGCAGAAAAAAGAATTTTGCTTTCTCTTGAAACTGTAAAGAAGCTTTCCAAAGAAAAATTAACAATCCTTATTACCAAAGGCTATGGCTTAAATTCCAATATTAGTGATCAGGAATTAATCGACAGTGGGGCAACAATAGAAATAGAAGAAAATATTTTAAAAAAAAGCGATATTGTTTTAAAAATTTCTCTAGAAGAAAAAGATAAAATCGAACTATTAAAGAATGATGCAAATATAGTTTTAAATAATTTTGACAAAAAAAATTTAGAAATATTAAAAAATCTTAAAAGTAAGAATATAAATATATTTTCATTAGATTTTTTACCAAGAATAACGAGAGCTCAATCGATGGATATACTTTCATCACAAGCAAATTTAGCGGGGTATAGGTCTGTAATTGATTCTTCTTATGAATTTAATAAAGCTATTCCAATGATGATGACGGCAGCAGGAACGGTTACACCAGCAAAATTTTTTATTATTGGTGCGGGTGTTGCTGGTTTGCAAGCTATTGCTACAGCAAAAAGACTTGGAGGAGTTGTGTCTGCAACAGATGTTCGTCTGGCTTCCAAGGAGCAAGTTGAAAGTTTAGGAGGAAAATTTGTCTTTGTAGAGGATGTGGAAAATTTAGAAACCGCTGGTGGCTATGCAAAAGAAGCAAGTGAAGATTTTAAAAAAAAACAAGAAGAATTGTTAAAAGAAACGGTTAAAAAACAAGATATTATAATTTGCACAGCCTTAATTCCTGGAAAAAAAGCTCCAAGAATTATAACTGAAAAAATGGTTCTATCTATGAAGCCAGGATCTATCATTTGTGATTTAGCAGCAGCGCAAGGGGGAAACTCAGCATTTTCAGAACCAGATAAAATAGTAGAAAAAAATGGTATTAAAATTATTGGATATACAAATTTTGCTTCTAGAATTTCAGAAACAGCCTCTAATTTATTAGCAAAAAATATTTATAACTTTATTGATCTAATTTACGACAAAGAAAACAAGACAATTAAAATAGATAAAGAGGATGAGATAATTAAAGGTGTATTAATGAATGGAGACTCACAGTGATGGAAGTAGACCCTTTTGTATTTAGATTTGCAATTTTTGTTTTATCAATATTTGTAGGTTACTATGTAGTTTGGAGTGTTACACCAGCTTTGCACACACCTTTGATGTCAGTAACCAATGCAATTTCATCAGTTATAATTGTTGGAGCTTTGATTGCTGTCGCAGTATCTAATTCTGAAAGTTCATCAGTTTCTTTGTGGTTTGGAGTTGTGGGTATTTTTTTAGCAGCCATAAATATTTTTGGTGGGTTTTTAGTAACAGCACGAATGCTTAAAATGTACAAGAAAGGTAAAAAGAAATAAGCATGATTTCAGCTAATTTAACAGCTTTCTTATACTTGGTTTCTGGAATTTTTTTCATTCTAGCTCTTAGAGGGTTAAGTTCACCCGAAACATCACGACAAGGAAACTTCTTTGGAATTTCAGGAATGGCAATTGCAATTGTGGTTACCCTCCTGTCTCTTAAAGACATGAGCATTTTAGTTAACAATTCATTATTTATTTTAGGTCCAATTGCATTAGGTGGTTTGGTGGGAGCATTCATTGCTGCAAGAATTGCAATGACAGCCATGCCACAACTAGTTGCTGGATTTCATAGCCTGGTAGGGCTTAGCGCTGTATTAATAGCAATCGCTGCTTTTTATAATCCTTCGTCTTTTGGAATAGGCGAATCTGGAAACATTAAATTAGCATCTTTAATTGAGATGTCCTTAGGAGCCTCAATTGGTGCTATTACATTTTCTGGATCGTGTATTGCTTTTTTGAAACTGCAGGGGCTTATGTCTGGCTCACCGATAACTTTTAAAGGACAGCACATTATTAATTTGCTTATAGGTCTAAGCATTATTTTTTTAATAATTTATTTATGCTATAATCAATCAGAACAGTTATTTTGGACCATCACAGTTCTTTCAATTTTGGTAGGATTTCTAATTATTGTTCCAATCGGTGGAGCAGATATGCCAGTAGTTGTTTCTATGTTAAATTCTTATTCTGGATGGGCTGCTGCTGGGATTGGTTTTACTTTAGAAAATACTGCTTTGATTATTACAGGAGCACTAGTTGGATCTTCAGGTGCAATTCTTTCATACATAATGTGCAAGGGAATGAATAGGTCTTTGTTTAATGTAATTTTAGGAGGTTTTGGAGGAGAGGCGAATGAAGGATCTTCAGAAGATAAGCCAAAAAAACCAGTTAAGCAAGCTGGAGCAGAGGATGCTGCATTTTTAATGAAAAACGCATCGTCAGTTATCATAGTTCCTGGTTATGGTATGGCAGTTGCTCAAGCTCAACATGCTTTAAGAGAAATGGTCGATAAATTAAAAGAACATGGAGTTAAAGTTTCCTATGCAATTCATCCAGTTGCAGGAAGAATGCCTGGTCACATGAACGTACTATTAGCAGAAGCAAATGTACCTTACGATGAAGTTTTTGAATTAGAAAATATTAACAATGATTTTTCCAATACGGATGTAAGTTTTGTGATTGGTGCTAATGATGTTACCAATCCCGCTGCAAAAACTGACAAGACCAGCCCTATCTATGGAATGCCAATTTTAGATGTAGAAAAATCTAAATCAGTTCTTTTTGTAAAACGAGGTTTATCGGCAGGTTACGCAGGTGTTGATAATGAGCTATTTTACAGAGATAATACTTTAATGCTATTTTCTGATGCTAAAAAAATGGTAGAAGAAATTTCCAAAGCTTTAGATTAATTTTGGAACTGTAGCTCAAAAGTAGAGTACTCCGTTGACATCGGAGGGGTAGTGGGAGCGTTACCCACCAGTTCCACCAACATTAAAAACAATGTGTTTTGGTTGCGGGGCTTGGATTTGAACCAAGGACCTTCAGGTTATGAGCCTGACGAGCTACCAGACTGCTCCACCCCGCGATATAAGAGTAATAGTAAAAAAAATTAAAATCTAGCCTTAAGTTTTCGTAGCTTCTTAACTCTAGCCATATTATCCTCTAACTGTCTTTTTTTCTTTTCAGAGGGCTTTTCGTAAGTACTTTTGATTTTGAGTAGGCGAAACGTGCCTTCACGCTGAAGTTTCTTTTTAAGAACCCTAAGTGCTTGTTCCAGATTGTCATTTTTAACTTCTATTTTAATAACCTACCTCCTGATAAGTCGCTGAATTAACATTTTGCAAAAAAAAAGTCCACAGTTATATTACTATTTGTATGGAATATTTTACCCCAAGTCCAAAAAAAGGATCAGAAAGCAAGGCTAAGGTTATATCTAGAAGGGCATTTTTATTAACTTCATTTAAGCTTATTTTTTTGGTAACAATTGTGTCTCGTTTATTTTTTCTTCAGATTATAAAACGAGATGAATTTACTATCAAAGCAGACAAGAATAGATTTAGAAAATGGAAGCTAACACCTTCTCGAGGTATAATTCTTGATAAAAATAATCATATTATTGCAGATAATTTTCAAGTTTTTAAAATCGCCTTAATTCCGAGGGAAATTAAATCAATAGATAATTTTTTATCATCTTTTTCTAAAATATTACCAATTACTAACAATGAAATTTCTTATTATAAAAAAAAATACAGATTACATAATAAAAATTTACCATTTGTTTTAAATAAAAATTTAAGTTGGGCTGATTTTTCAAAATTAAACTATGTCATTCATAATTTGCAAGGTGCACAGCCCTTCATGTCATACGAAAGAACCTATATATACCCAAACGAATTTGCTCATATTCTAGGATATGTCAGCACACCTAATCAAAAAGATCTTAACCAGATAGACACAAGTTATTCGAATGTTCCTAATTTAAAAGTTGGAAAAATTGGGTTAGAAAAAAATTCTAATAAAGTTCTTTTGGGCATCCCTGGATCTGCTATCTACGAGGTAAATGCATTTGGCAAAAGAGTAAAAAATATAAAAAAGATAGATGGAACTAATGGAAGTAAAATAAAAACTTCTATTGATAAAGATATTCAAATTTATGCTTATCAACAGCTAAAAGAAAAATCAGGGTCTGTGGTTGTGATGAATATGTATGGAGGTGTTTTGTGTTGCGTCTCTAGCCCATCTTATGATCCAAATAAATTTACATATGGAATGAGTTATAAAGATTATGACGTATTAAAAAAGGATGAAAAGAAACCTCTGGTTAATAAAGCCATGACAACCACCTATCCTCCAGCATCCACATTTAAAATGATAGTAGCTTTATCAGCCCTAGAGAATAAAATTATTACTAAAAATTTCAGACATACCTGCAAAGGTAAAGTAGATCTTTATGAGCAGAGATACCATTGTTGGAAAGATAAAGGCCATGGACGTATAAATTTAAAAAGTGCAATTAAAGAATCGTGCGATATTTATTTTTATGAAGTTGCAAGATTATTAGGAATTGACCGCTTGCAAAAAACAGCCTTTAGATTTGGATTGGGTGATTACG
>Ga0209383_1000825_pt1 | contig 20791 bp, 20 predicted proteins | sample CoawatmetaG02DNA_FD_187510 | JGI IMG/M metagenome (GOLD analysis project Ga0209383, IMG submission 187510) | Marine microbial communities from the West Antarctic Peninsula - Coastal water metaG029-DNA (SPAdes) (version 2) | ecosystem: Environmental > Aquatic > Marine > Coastal ... | reverse complement strand
AGCATCAACTTTTTTATCATGTAATTGAATTTCAAGTTGCATTAAAAATTTATCAACAACTTTTAGAATAATATTATTTCCTAATGCACCAAAGGAAACTGTAGCATCAAGTCTATTCCTAAACTCTGGAGAGAATATTTTTTTAATTTCAATCTCTTCATCGCCAGATTTTTCATTATGAGTAAAACCAAAATCTACTTTAGACAATGCCTCAGCTCCTGCATTTGTTGTCATGATGATAGTAACATTTCTGAAATCAGTTTTTCTTCCATTACTATCTGTAAGGGTGCCATTATCCATAACTTGAAGAAGTATATTGAATATATCTGGATGAGCCTTTTCAATTTCATCTAATAATAAAACAGCATGAGGGTTTTTATTAATTTGTTCTGTTAACAATCCACCATTATCATAGCCAACATAGCCTGGAGGCGCACCAATCAGTTTGGATATTGAATGTCTTTCAATAAACTCACTCATATCTATACGAATTAATTCAATCCCGAGCGTGTAAGCTAGCTGTTTAGCAACTTCAGTTTTACCGACGCCAGTAGGCCCACTAAAAAGGAAGCTACCAATAGGTCTACTTTCCGGACCTAGACCACTTCGAGCCATTTTGATTGCTGACGAAAGAGAGTTAATTGCTTTATCCTGACCAAAAATTACTGCTTTTAAATCTCTCTCAAGTGTTTTAAGTGAGTTTCGATCATCTTTGTTAATATTTTTTGCTGGAATCCTTGCTACCTTAGAAATTACATCTTCTATTTCCTTAGATCCTATCACTTTCTTTTTCTTTTTATCTGGAAGAATTCTTTGTGCTGCTCCCGCTTCATCAATTATATCAATAGCTTTATCTGGAAGTTGTCTATCGTTAATAAATTTTGCAGATAGCTCTACTGCACTAATGATTGCATCAGCTGAGAATTTCACATTGTGATGTTCTTCGAAGTGAGATTTTAAACCCTTAAGAATACTAATAGTTGTTGGAACATCGGGCTCTTCTATATCAACCTTCTGAAATCTTCTTGTTAGTGCATGGTCTTTTTCAAAAACTGACCTATATTCTTGGTAAGTTGTGGCACCAATACATTTAATTTGACCATTTGCTAGAGCAGGTTTTAATAAATTGGAAGCATCTAATGTTCCCCCACTAGCTGAACCAGCCCCAATAATAGTATGAATTTCATCGATAAATAAAATTGAATCTTTTTCCTCATGTAATTGCTTCATAACTGATTTAAGACGTTGTTCAAAGTCCCCTCGGTATTTAGTCCCAGCAATTAATGCCCCTAAATCAAGGGAGTATATCGTTTTGTTTTGAAGGACTTCAGGGATATCTTTTTCTACAATTTTTTTTGCTAGACCTTCAGCTATAGCAGTTTTTCCAACACCAGCCTCACCGACTAGTAACGGATTATTTTTTCTACGTCTGCATAGTATCTGAACAACGCGTTCTATTTCTAATTCACGGCCAATCAAAGGATCTATTTTATTTTCAGTTACTAATTTATTAAGATTGACTGTGTAGCTTTCAAGACTTTTATTTGTCTTAACTGCAGAATCAGCTACATCACTAGGCGCCTCTTTGCTTTCTGTTTCGGTTACTTTTGATATTCCATGAGCAATAAAGTTAACAACATCAAGTCTAGCAATACCTTGTTGATGAAGAAAATAAACAGCATGAGAGTCTTTCTCTCCAAATATAGCGACTAGTACATTTGCACCTGTAACTTCTTTTTTCCCTGAAGATTGAACATGTAGCATCGCACGTTGTATTACCCTTTGAAAGCCTAGAGTTGGTTGAGTATCTACATCATCACTCCCTGTAACAATAGGAGTGTGCTCTTCAATATGACCAGCAATATCTGAGCGTAGTTTTTCAATTTTTACACCACAAGCATTTAAAACTTCTGATGCTGATGGATTATCAAGCATGGCCAATAAAAGATGTTCGACAGTAATCAACTCGTGCCTTTTTTGCCGAGCATCCATAAATGCCATGTGGAGACTAACTTCTAATTCTTGTGCAATCATAAATTAAACTATATCTTTTCTATAATACATTGCAAGGGGTGCTGCGATTCTTTTGCTAAATTTAATACTTGATTCATTTTCGTTTCTGCTATCTCAAATGGGTATGTACCACAAATACCTATTCCCTCTGTATGTATCTGAAGCATTATTCTAGTTGCATCGTCTTGAGTTTTATTAAAAACTTTCTTGATTATATTCGCAACAAACTCCATAGGTGTAAAGTCATCATTTAAAATAATTACCTTATACATGCTAGGAAGTTTTGGTTTAACCTTTTCTGGTTTTAATTTAAGACCTTCTTCATTATCATTTCGTTCCATTTTTAAATTTTACTTTTCTTTATCTGGGTGTATATCTTTACATTTTTTACATTTTTATCTTGTGCATTAATTATTTGGAAAGTAATATTTCCTATTTTGAAACTTGTATTAGGCTCCGGAATGTCTTCGAAAAATTTTAGAATTAATCCATTCAAGGTTTTAGGACCTTTAGTAGGTAGATTAAGAGTTAATTTTTTATTTAATTCCCTAATAGAAATACCTCCATCTACAATCCATCCATCTTCATCAAAAATAATTTTTGATGACTTTGAGGGTAACTCAATATTAAATTCCCCAATAACTTCTTCGAGGATATCTTCTAGAGTAACGAGCCCTATAAATTCCCCATGCTCATTTACAATTAAACCAATTTTCTCCTGATTATCCTGAAATTTCTGCATCTGTTTATATATTGTAGTTCCTGATGGAATAAAATAAGGTGGGTCAATTAAAGCAACTAATTCACCTTGATCTAAATCTTGCATATTTTCTTTAATATACAGCTTAAATAGTTTGTTGATATCTAATACACCATGTATTTCTTCATTATCTTTTTTTCTAACAAGAATTTTATTGTGATGAAAGTTTTCTATCTTCTCTAAAATATCTTCAATTGATTGACCTAAGTTAATAGATTCAATATTTGTGTGTGGCATCATAATTTCATCAATAGTTACTTTTTCTAGATCTATTAGATTTAATAATAAAGATTTATTTTTATTGGGTATAAATTGGCCTGAATCACTAATAATACTTTTTAATTCATCCATTGTTATTAAATTATTTTGAGTAAAATTAATTTTTATATTAAAAATCTTCAATATCCCTAGAACAAATACATTAACAAAAATAACTATTGGGTAAAGAATTTTCAATAGAGGATAAAGTAAAAAGCTACATGATAATGCTAATCTTTCAGGGCGGGCTGCAGCAATAACTTTTGGTGAAATTTCACTAAAAATTAAAATTAAAAATGTAGTGATTAATGTGCCTACCATAATAATAATTTCTTGATTTCCATATAGCTGAACGGAAATTACTGTTACTAATGTTGCAGCAGCTGCATTTGAAAAGTTATTACATAATAAAATTACACTTAATAACTTATCTGTTTCTTTTAGGAGCTTTATAGCCAACTTAGCACCAGTGTTTCCATCATTTGCCAAGTGTTTTAGGCGATATCTGTTTACAGACATCAAACTTGTTTCAGAAATAGAGAAAAAAGCCGATACTATTAAAAGAATAGCTAAAAGAATGATTTGATTTGTAAGTGAAAAATTAAACACGGGGGGAATTTATAATTCTGTATTTTCCTTTTTTCTTTCTGGGTTAGAAATTGCTAAATTAGTTTGATTAGTTCCAAGCCACATTGCTATTGGACAACCGACCATAATTGATGAATAAATGCCAAATAATATACCGATGGTTAACGCTAATGCAAAATTATTTAATATTTCACCCCCAAAGATCAACATTGAGATTACAACAGTTTGTGTTGAAAGGTGTGTCATGATGGTTCTTGACATTGTGCGCGTTATTGCATTATTTATAACTTCAGCAACATTTGCCTTTCTCATCTTTCTGAAGTTTTCTCGGACTCGATCAAACACTACAACAGACTCATTTACTGAGTAGCCTAAAACAGCCAATACTGCTGCAAGAACAGTTAAATTAAATTCCCATTGGAAAAAAGCAAAAAATCCCAAAATAATGATAACGTCATGCATATTTGCAACAATCGCTGCTATAGCAAATCGCCATTCAAATCTAAGTGTCAGATAAAGCATAATTCCTATACAAACAAAAAGCACTGCTAGTGCGCCTTTTTCATACAGCTCGTCTCCAACTTGAGACCCAACCGACTCAACCCTTTTTACTTCCATTAAGTTGTTCGATAATTTTAGTGCACTGGAAACTTTTTCTGATATTTCTGCAATAGACAAACCTTCACGAATAGGTAATCGAATCAAAACATCTTCTTCAGTACCAAAATTTTGAACTTGAGCATCTTCTAAATCTATATCTCGTAAAGTTTGGCGAATATCATCTATATTTGCAGCTTTTGGGTAACTTACTTCCATCATTGTCCCACCAGTGAAATCTACCCCAAGATTCAAACCGCGGATAATAATAAAGAAAACTGCTAAAATAAATACAGTAGTTGATATTACTGCAGATATTTTGCTGTATTTCATAAAAGGTATATCTTTTTTTACTCTGAAAAATTCCATAACTTTAGTTGTTATCCACCTTAAAAATTTCACCTATTGATAATTTACTTATTTGACGTTTATTACCATAGATATAATTAACTATTGTGCGCGATACAAAAATTGCGCTGAACATAGAAGTTAAAATTCCCAATACAAGAACTACTGCAAAACCTTTAATAGGACCAGAGCCAAACATGAAGAGTGCTAATCCTGCAATCATAGTTGTTATATTAGAGTCTAGTATAGTTCCCCAAGCCATTTTATAACCCATACTAATACTAGCTTGTGGTGTATTCCCATTTCTTATTTCATCACGGATTCTTTCATTGATAAGAACGCTAGAATCAATAGCCATACCTAATGTCAATGCGATCGCAGCCAAACCTGGAAGGGTTAATGTAGCTTGTAGTGCAGATAGTAATGCAACTAAAAATAATAAATTAACAGAGAGGGTGATTACTGAGATAACACCAAAAACCATATAATATATAGCCATCATAATAATAATTGCAATGAAGCCCCAAAGTGTCGATTGAACACCACGGGAAATATTTTCTTTACCCATGCTTGGGCCAACTGTTCTTTCTTCAATAATTTCCATTGGTGCCGCAAGTGAACCTGCCCTTAAGAGTAATGCAATATCTGTTGCTTCTTGAGTGTTGGCCATACCAGTAATTTGTACTCTCCCTCCTCCAATTTCACCTCTAATAACTGGAGCTGTAACCACCTCAGTTAGATTCTTTTCTATCAAAAGTAGTGCCATTCTTTTACCTATATTTTCACGAGTTACTTGCTTAAAAATACTAGAGCCTTTTCCATCGAGTGTAATTGACACAATCGATTGTCCTGTTTGTTGATCGACCCCAGGGCCTGCATTAGTAATTCGTTCGCCAGTAAGAATTACTTGTTTTTTTACTAATATGCTATTGCCAAATCGATCGTCAAAAATTTCTGAATTTATTGGTATTTGGTCCTCATTCCCATCTTTAAAAACATCTTTATTAAAGTTGTCTTCATTCACCATTCTCATCTCAAGCGTTGCTGTTCGACCTAAAATTTCTTTAGCTTTTGCTGTGTCTTGAACCCCAGGAAGTTGTATAACAATTCTATCAAGCCCTTGTTGTTGTATTAATGGCTCTGCCACTCCTAATTCATTAACTCTATTATTCAAAGTCTCTAAATTTTGTTTGATTGCGAATTCCGTGATTGATTTTTTTGTTTTCTCACTAATAATAACCTTAAGAACAATCTCATCATTAACAAAAATTTCTTTGAAGTCAAAACTGTTATTAATATCTCTAATAATATTTTTGCCTTTATTTAATTCTTCTTTAGATTTAAATTTAATTTGCATGATGTCATTATTTCTTGTGGCATCGTAATAACCAATCCTTTCTTTTCTTAATGCAGTTCTAAACTGACCTAAATAACTAGAGGTTGTCTTTTCAAGGGCTTTAGATAAATCAACTTGCATAAGAAAATGCACTCCACCTCTTAAATCAAGGCCTAAGTACATTGGGAGCGCACCCAAATCTGATAGCCAGTTAGGCGAGTTAGGGATTAAATTTAAAGCTACTACATATTTATTTCCCAATGAATTTTGAATAAGACTTTTGGCTTTGAGTTGGTCTTCAGCTGTTTTGAGCTTAACTTTAATATGAAAGTTCTCTACAATTAATCCAGTATTTGTTATTCCAGATTTTTCTAATGTTTCTTCAATTAATTGTAAGAGTGACGTATCAATTTTCTCGCCTGCTTTGATTGGCATTATTTGAATAGCAGGGGACTCACCATAAAAATTTGGCATAACAAAAATGAGGCTTAACATGACTGTTGTTAAGATTAAGAGATATTTCCAGCGTGCTGAATGGTTCATTTAGTTTAAATTAGAAATTAAGATTCTTAAATTGATTTAATTGTGCCTTTAGGCAATAAAGTTTGGATAGTTTGTTTCTGTATTTTTACTTCCACATTCTTAGCTACCTCTATTGTGGCGAATTGGTCGTTTATCTTAATAATTTTACCCAAGATACCGCTATTTGATACAATCTCATCCCCAGCCTTAAGCGCCTCTATTAGAGTTTTATGCTCTTTAGCTTGCTTCATTTGAGGCCGAATTAGCATAAAGTAAAATAAAACAAAAATTATTATAAAAGGGAGAAAACTAGCTAGTCCTTCATTCATAATATCTTTATCCTATAAAAAAAGATGATTCTATCATAAGTCATACATCTATTCATTAGCTTTGCGAGTTTTTAGGAAGTCAGTTTGGTATTTTTTAAACTTTTGATCCTTAATTGCATCTGATGCTTCTTTCATGAATGTCTTATAAAAAAATAAATTATGAATTGTATTTAATCTCAAGCCCAACATTTCACCAATTTTAAAAAGATGATGAAGGTAAGATCTGGAAAAATTTTGGCAGGTATAGCATGCGCACGACTCGTCAAAGGGTAATAAATCATCTTTGTAACGAGTATTTTTTAACTTAATGTCTCCAAATCTAGTAAATATCCAACCATTCCTTGCATTTCTAGTGGGCATTACGCAATCAAACATGTCAACACCATGTTCAATTGCATTTATTATATCTTCAGGAGTTCCAACACCCATTAAATAACGTGGTTTTTCTTTTGGCATCTTTGGCGTTATAAAAGCAGTAATTTTTTTCATCTCAGTTTTTGGCTCCCCTACCGATAGTCCACCTATTGCATAACCATCAAAACCAATATTAGAAAGTTGTGCTAATGAGTCCTCCCTTAAGTCCTCATACATCCCACCTTGAATTATTCCAAATAGTGCATTTTTGCTACCTAAAAAACTTTCTTTGCTTCGGTAAGCCCATTCTTGACTAAGTAGCATTGAGCTTCTAGCTTCTTCATGTGTTGCCGGGTAAGGTGTACATTCATCAAATATCATTGCTATATCCGAATTAAGATTTTTTTGAATCTCAATAGATTCTTCAGGACCAAGAAAGCATTCACTACCATTGATTGGAGATTTGAAGGTTACCCCCTGGCTGCTAATTTTTCTCATTTTACCTAAACTCCACACTTGAAATCCACCAGAATCAGTAAGCATTGGCCTTTTCCAATTAATAAATTGATGAAGCCCTTTATGTTTTTTTATGATTTCTAATCCTGGACGAAGCCAAAGATGAAAAGTATTTCCTAGAATAATTTCAAAATTCATTACTTCTAATTCATTGGGGCTAATTGTTTTAACAGCACCATAGGTTCCAACTGGCATAAAAACAGGTGTATTAACTTCACCGTGTGAAAGTTTCAACAAGCCCGATCTTGCATTACCATCTTGAGAAATAAGTTTAAATTTCATGTTTAGTGGGTAAATAGATAAATTTGATTTATTATCATTATAAATAGAATATCTATTAATAACGATGAATATTAAGCAATTCTAGGATAAAATTTTAATTAAATATGACTACTATCAAAGAAAATTTAAAAAAAGGCGCTAAAGGGAGAAATAAATTTTACCTCCTCCCTAATTTATTTACGACAGCATCTTTATTTGCTGGATTTTATTCTATTGTTCAGGCAATGAATGGTCGATATGATCATGCTGCTATTGCTATTTTTGTTGCATTAATTCTAGATGGTTTGGATGGAAGAGTTGCAAGGATGACAAATACAGAAAGTGCATTTGGCTCTGAATATGACAGTTTATCCGATATGGTTTCTTTTGGCGTCGCTCCTGCCCTTGTAATATACGTATGGGCACTTCAGCCACTTGGAAAATTAGGCTGGATTGTTTCATTTATATACTGTACATGCGCAGCAGTTCGACTTGCTAGATTTAATGTTAAATTAGATATTGATAATAAGAAATATTTTTCTGGTCTTCCATCGCCGGCAGCAGCAACATTGCTAGCTAGTTTTATTTGGATTTCATTTGATAATGGAATAAATGGCAATGAAATATTTCTAGGATTCTTTCAGATGCAATGGTTTGCATTGATAATTACGCTTTTTGTTGCACTATCAATGACAGCAGATGTTAATTTTTATAGTGGTAAAGATATTAATCTCAGGAGCAGCCAGCCTTTCGTTGCTATTCTTCTAATAGCTTTATTGTTTGGACTAATCTCCCACAACCCAGCAGAGGTTATTTTTATAATTGCATTTGGATATTCATTATCTGGATATTTTAACTTAATAAGGGCAAAATTTAAGACTAGTAAAAATTTTTTAGATGTTGACATATTCGATGAAAAATAAATTAATAATATTTGATACTACATTACGTGATGGCGAACAAAGTCCTGGTGCATCAATGACTCAAGAAGAGAAAGTTAGAATTGCAAAACAACTTGAGAAATTAGGTGTTAACGTAATTGAAGCTGGCTTTGCTGCAGCCAGCCCTGGTGACTTCGAGGCTATCAAAGCTGTTGCAAAAATAATAAAAAAATCAACTGTTTGCTCATTAGCAAGAGCGCTTGAGACTGATATTGATAAAGCTGGGAGAGCTGTTGAGCCTGCAGAAAATAAGCGAATCCATACCTTTATCGCAACAAGTAAGATTCATATGGAAAATAAATTAAGGATGAAGCCAGATCAAGTTCTTAAACAGGCTGTAAAAGCAGTTGAATGGGCTTTATCTTACACGGAAGATGTAGAATTTTCTGCTGAGGATGCAGTTCGGTCGGATATAGATTTTCTTGTTGAGATATTCGATGCTGTGATAAAGGCAGGGGCCAAAACAATTAATGTTCCAGATACGGTTGGTTACTCTGTTCCGTATGTATGGGGACAGCGTATGAAAACATTAATAGAGAGAGTGCCTAATTCGGATAAAGTAATATGGTCAACGCATTGCCATAATGATCTTGGGATGGCTGTAGCTAATTCACTATCAGCTGTTTTGAATGGCGCTAGACAGGTTGAGTGCACGATTAATGGACTTGGAGAGAGGGCAGGAAATGCTAGCCTAGAGGAAATTGTCATGGCTGTAAAAACAAGAAAAGATATTTTTAATCTTGAATCCAAAATTAACACAAAGCAAATTGTGCCAACCTCGCGATTGGTATCAACAATAACAGGTTACCCAGTTCAGCCTAATAAGGCAGTAGTTGGAGCAAATGCATTTGCACATGAGTCAGGAATTCATCAGGATGGCGTTTTAAAGCATAGAGAAACATACGAAATAATGCTTGCTCAAGATGTGGGTTGGGGTGCGAATAAGATTAGCCTAGGTAAACTCTCAGGAAGAAGTGCATTTAAAAGTAGATTAAAAGAATTAGGCATTGAGATTGAGGCTGAAGATACATTTAATGCAACATTTGATAGGTTTAAGTTATTAGCTGATAAGAAATCTGAAATATTTGATGAAGATATTCATGCTTTGGTCAGTGAGGAGTATGTTGAAGAGTCCTATGATTTATATAAATTAATTGGACTAAAGACTGCATCAGAATCAGGCAAGACCCCTTTCTCAGAAATTGAAATGACTATGGATGGAAAAAATTATAAATCTAGCGCCGAGGGCAGTGGCTCTGTTGACGCCGCATTCAAAGCGATTGAATCAATCGTAAAATCAAAAGCAGAATTATTATTATTTTCAGTAAATAACATAACCTCCGGAACTGATTCACAAGGCGAGGTTACTGTCCGCTTGTCCAGAGGAGGAAGAATTGTTAATGGCCAAGGGTCAGATACAGACATTGTTATCGCATCTGCAAAAGCCTATATTAGTGCACTTAATAAACTTCACTCCAAGTATGAACGTGTATATGCACAATTATAAGAGAGATATTTTTTGAATTTAGCTATTTTTGATTTAGACAATACACTCCTTGATGGCGACTCTGATTATAATTGGGGGCTTTTTTTAGTTCGAGAAGGGTTGGTTAATAAAAAAAATCACGAAGATTCTAATAAGAAATTTTATTCAGATTACAACGCAGGTAAATTAGATATTTATGAATTCTGTGAATTTCAATTTAAATTTTTTAAAGATAACAAAAAAAAAATAACAGATAAACTTTTAGCTCGCTACGTAAGTGAAGTTATACCAAAAATGATAACGGACAAAGCAAAAAAACTTATTAATAAACATAGAGATGATGGAGATAATCTGCTGATAATTACCGCAACTAATAGCTATATAACAAAACCTATTGGCAATTTGCTTGGTATAGATGATTTAATCGGGACTGATCTTGAGGAAGTTGATGGAGAATTTACAGGTAAAGTTAAAGGAATTCCTTCATTTAAAGAGGGTAAAGTCGAAAGATTAAACTTCTGGTTAAAACAAAAAGGGTTTGTGTCAAAAGACTTCGAACGAATTTACTTCTACAGTGATTCACAAAATGATTTACCGTTACTTAGAATAGTTAGTAACCCTGTAGCAGCAAACCCGGATGAGACATTAAAAAAAGAAGCAATTAAAAATAAGTGGCCAATAATTATTTTAAAATAATTTTTAACTGAGTAAGATCTCTAAAACAAATTTTGTTCCAAAATAAGATAGTATAAGAAATATAAAAGCAATAAGAGATATTACAACTGCTTTTTTACCCCTCCATCCATAATTTATTCTTCCTAACAACATAGCTCCATAAGTTATCCATGCCATAAAAGAAAAAATAGTTTTGTGATTCCAAACTATTGAGGTGCTAAAAATTTCGTTTGTAAATAAAATACCTGAAAATAAAGTTATTGATAAAAGAATAAAGCCAAACCAATAAATTTTAAATAAAATATTTTCCATTGATAGTAAGGAAAAATTACCTGTGAAATTTTCTTCATTGTTATAGTTCTTAGTTAGATTATTTTGAAATAATAGAATAAATATAGAAAATATAGCCCCTACAGTTAAAAGACTATACGATAAGATTGCAATAGTTATATGTATTATTGAATTTATTGACACCTGAATTGCAAAGGATTCATCATTCTTAAGGAATGGATGGGATAAAATAATAATTAAAGCTGGTATGAGGGTTAAGTTCTCCAATCCATTAAATTGAATTTTTCTATTGATAAAGTAATAAAAAAAAACTGTTACCCAACTAACTATTAGTAATGAATTAGAAAAGTTTAAATTAATACCACTGGATATAGTTGTTATATATATTAGTGAGGCATGCGCTACTAAGCCAATTATTAATGCTACATTAACTATCCCAAGTTTTTTAGATTGGTTAAAAACCAAAATGAAACATGGAATCATGTAAAAAATTAGTGACAATAGAAGTAATGCAAAATATTCCATAAGTAATGTTTGTTCAAAAAATTAAACACAATTATAATAGATTTCTAACATAAACCGTTAATTACTAAATTACTATTGAGAATTTTATATAATGCTTGAAAATTTAACAGAACGATTACAGTCAGTAATAAAGACTATACGTGGCCAGTCTCGCTTTAGTGAAGAAAATATAAGCGATGCTATGAGAGAGGTGAGAATCGCATTAATTGAGGCAGACGTCGCTTTACCTGTTGTGAAATACTTCATTGATCGAGTAAAAGAAAAGGTATTAGGTGTTGAAGTTTTAAAAAGTGTAACACCTGGCCAAGCAATTATTAAGATCGTTCAAGATGAATTAACTAGCTTGATGGGTAATGAAAACGTTGGACTAGAGCTTTCTACAAAGCCGCCAGCAGTGATCCTAATGGCTGGATTACAAGGATCAGGAAAAACAACAACTGTTGCTAAGTTAGCTAAAATTTTACTAGATCAAAAGAAAAAAGTTTTGGTTGCAAGTGCTGATGTTTATAGACCTGCAGCTATCGATCAACTCAAAACTTTAGCAGCGAGTCTAAATATTGATTGTTTCGATTCCTCACCAAAAGATAAGCCTATTAAAATTGCTTCAGCAACCCTGGACTATGCAAAAAAATATTTCTTTGATGTAGTTATCTTTGACACTGCAGGTCGATTAGGTATTGATGAAGTCATGATGAAAGAAATAAAGCAATTACATAAAAAACTAATGCCAATAGAAACTTTATTTGTTGTTGATGCGATGCAGGGCCAAGATGCAGTAAACACTGCTAAAGCATTTGGAGAAGCATTGCCTTTAACAGGCATTGTTCTGACTAAGCTGGACGGTGACTCAAGAGGGGGAGCAGCTCTTTCGGTAAGACATATCACTGATAAACCAATTAAATATATAGGAGTAAGTGAAAAAACTGATGGATTAGAAGCTTTTCATCCAGAGCGAATGGCTTCTAGAATTCTTGGCATGGGTGACATCGTTGGATTAGTTGAGGAAGCACAAAAAAATGTTGATATTAAGGAAGCAGAGAAGTTAGTTGAAAAAGTTAAATCAGGAAAAAAATTTGATTTAGATGATTTTAAAAATCAGATTTCTCAGATGAAAAAAATGGGTGGAGTTGGAGCTATGATGGATAAAATGCCTTCACAAATATCAGGCGCTGCTTCAGGAATAAATCCAGAGGATGGAGATAAGTCTATAGTTCAGATGGAAGCAATTATCAGCTCAATGACCTTACAAGAAAGAAAACATCCTGATGTAATTAAAGCAAAAAGAAAGATAAGAATTGCAAATGGTTCTGGAGTTCAAGTGCAAGATATTAATCGTCTACTTAAGCAATTTGAAGAAATGCAAAAAATGATGAAAATTTTTTCTAAAGGTGGTATGGGTAAGGTAATGAGAGGCTTAACGGGCCGATTCCCTGGCATGAACTAATTTAAATTCATAATCCCCATTGACCAAATTCGAATATTACTAGATAATTCCGTTTCCGATAATGGGGTGTTAGCTCAGCTGGTAGAGCACCGGACTTTTAATCCGATGGTCGGGAGTTCGATCCTCCCACACCCTACCATTTATTTCTAAATTCAATCTATGAATCAATTTCCGTAGATTTTCAAAAAGTATGGTTAAATAGGGTAAGTATAGTTAACGTACAAAGAAAAATATGACCCAATATAAAAATTTATTACTAAATAATCAGCTTTGTTTTGCCCTTTATGCCGCTACAAACTCTATTATTCGTTACTATCGTATTTATCTTAACGAAATAGGTATAACTTACACACAATACCTAGTTTTATTGGTGCTTTGGGAGTTAGAAAATTCTAACATAAAGGAAATTGCTAAAGTTTTAAAATTGGATTCACCCACAATTACACCCATTGTTCAAAAATTAGAAAAAATGAATTTAGTTAAACGACAACGTTCTTCTAAAGACGAGAGGGTAGTGGTAGTATCCCTTACAAAAAATGGTATTGATTTAGAAACTCAGGTGGCTGACATTCAAAATAAAGTTGCATGTAGAACACATCTTAACCCTAAAGATTTTAAGGAGTTAAAAAATACACTAAATCAGCTTGCTGACACCATGGCAGCAAAAGAAACAAAATTAGATAGCTTATTAAAATAATTAAAAAAGGCTATTTTTACATAGCCTTTTTTATTGTAAAAACTTATCTCTAAGCTTTACTGATTTGCTGTTTTATATGGATTTTTATAGCCAGCAGTTGGGTTAGTTACAATAACATCACGAAAGCTTTGTAAATCTCCCATTAATTGACTAATTTCATAGTCAGGAACATTCCATGCATAGAATGTTTGTAAGCATTCAGTCATGATGATGTCAAATTCACGATCACTAATATTTAAGTGAGGGTGGCTATCCTTCATATTTTTACCTCTACCAAATTCGTCAGGTTGATATATTTTTGGCCCACCCGTTCTTGCGACGACCCAATTAGTTAACATTACCTTGAATCCCGCCTTCGTATGAGCAGCATCGTGAACTGCTTTTAAAGCTGGATTTGCATTCAGAGCTTTATTAACATAAATTTTATCAACAAGATGATCAACTGTTAAAGCGATATTATATGTACCACCTAATCGTGTATAAAGTGACTCTTCTTCACCCCCAGCTTTTACAACTGTTGAAAAAAATCCTATTACCAACACTGCTAACAAAGAACCAAACAACTTCTGATACAGACTACTAGTTTTTTTTAACATCTTTAATACTCCTCCTAAAAGTAAAAGAAAAAATGGCTTTTATTATTATTTATGCTTAGCACCTCATTATTATTAGCATACAAATCATTTGTACACAATCTATATTTTAAATAAATATGAATTAATAAATATTTGGTGTGTCTACAAGAATGTTAAAAAAATTTTATTTCTTAATATTATTCTTCTTATCACAATATTCACATAGCTATCCTGCCCAAGCAGAATTATTCGGATTAAGTGAATCAATGGTTCAGGTATTCGTTACATTCAAAGGTGGTGTGACTGGCTCTGGCTCTGGTATTGTTATTAAAGAAAATCATGTTGCAACAAATTGTCATATTTTTGCAGATAGTGAAGGTGTCAATGTAGTTAAGTTCTTTGAAACATATACGCCAATTTCTGTATATGCTGACTGGAAAAATGATTTATGTATTTTAAAGTTTGATAATTTACCTTTATCTCCGGTTAACCTTAGAGTATCGAATGATTTAAGCTACGAGGAAAAAGTTTTCTCATTAACATATCCAAATGACAATCCAATGCCTCTTCCATCTTATGGAAGAGTCAAGGCGTTATATCCATTCCAAAAAAGTAATATTATAAGATCATCTGCAGCTTTTACAGTTGGGTCTAGCGGAGGTGCATTATTTGACCTTGATTTTAATCTTGTAGGGATCACAACATTTAAAAGTCCTGGAAGAAGGGAAAATTATTACTACTGCCTTCCAGCTGATTGGATTAAAGAATTACTCAAAACAAAAGAGCAAATTGATTTAAAAAGTAACGCAGCTCCATTTTGGAGTTTGCCTGAGGAACAAAAACCTTTTTTTATGAGAGTTGTTCTACCTTTGCAGAACGAAAACTGGCCACTTATGTTAAAAATAGCTAAATCATGGACGCAAGCCGATGAAGAAAATGCTGATGCTTGGTATTACCTAGGCTTTGCTGAAGAAAAAATGCTTAATTTAGATTTTGCTAAATTGTTTCTTAAACAAGCAATAAAGTTAAACGGCACACACTTAGATTCTTTAGTTGCACTAACTGAAATTACTATTAAGCAAAAAGATAAACTCGAGTTTAATAGAGTAGTAAAGCTAATATCAAAGATCAATCAAGACCTAGCTAAATCTTACTTACAAAATAGCTCACTATGAATCCAAATTGGCGCGCCCGAGAAGATTCGAACTCCTGACCCCTTGGTTCGAAGCCAAGTACTCTATCCAACTGAGCTACGGGCGCAAAAAAAAAGTTAATTGGCGCGCCCGAGAAGATTCGAACTCCTGACCCCTTGGTTCGTAGCCAAGTACTCTATCCAACTGAGCTACGGGCGCGTGAGCGATATTATAACTTAATTTCAAAGATAATTTAGGCGGAAGATTTTCTACTGAGATACTGGAAGGGTTAGGACTGGCCCAACTTTTTTTATGTTTCCTGATTGTAATGCGCTGATTTGATTAAGAAGCATTAGCGTGTACTTACTCTCCATATCATTGTCTTTTATGAAAAACCAATGACCTCTATATTTTACTTTTACAGATGCGTTACTAGGTTTTTCTTTTTGAGAATGGACAACAAAAAGATCTGACAAAATATCTTGCCAATTAAAGTTTTGACCATTTTCTGTTTTGGTAACCTTAACTCGGTTATTAATAATATCTTCATGTGGAATAAGAACGCCGTGTGATAAGAAAAACTGTATACCCGCTAATGACCTTAAATTAATTTCAATGTTTGACCCTTCTATTTTATTAGAGAAATTTGTTGTTAGAGGAATTTTTGTATTTTTAGTGGATAGATTTAAGGCAATCATGAGACTTTTAACCTCTTCTGATTGGCTAAATTTTTCCCTAATTAGAAGAGCAAGCGAATCTCTATTACCATCAAATTGATAGCCAAAGCTAACGATATTATTTTTTTGAAGTTGATAAAAAATATTAGCTAATATTTTGAATTCTTTATAGGTAGGCTCAAAATTTGGCGTTGGTCCAGATGCTTCTGATGCATTATTCACCCCATTAATTTTATTAGCAGTTAGCCTTAATATTCTATCAATGCTCCAGCCAGATCTAGTAAGGAGCAATATAATTTCAGGATGGATTGGACTTAATACGTTTCTAACATAGCTTGATCCTTGAAGTGGTAAGTAGGTAATAGTTGGCTTTTCACTATAAGAGCCATCGCCCCGAACACCAATATTATTATTATCTGTCCCTTCAAAAATATTAGCAAATAAGCTACCACCTCTCTTCCATTCAAGAGAAGTCGACACACTATTTACTTCTAAAATAGCGATACTATCAGCATATCTCCTTCTAACTAAGTTTAATAATATCTCCTCATCATTAGTATTTGCTAAAACTTTATTATATTCATTTCTACCATTTTCCATAAAGTCAGGACCAAGTTGTGCACAGCCGGAAAGGAAAGCAATTGCAAGAGTTATGACGATGAAGTGTTGATATAAGATTTTATTGAAATTTAAATGCACAACACTATTATAGATAGTTTTACCTTATTTAGCTTTGAAAAATGGTAAAACTTATTAAAAAAATGGTATCAGCTCAATTAATGCTTTAAAATTTTATATTTTTACAATATATAATCTCAAATAAGTTTAAATCATAAAATAAGTATGTAAAAAAATATGATAAAACTAAGTAAATTAAATAGGGAACTAAAGATGGCTTTATCAATGTATGAAATTTCGATTCCAATGTTTATCAATAACCTTAATATTCTTTCTGGTATTTTATTAAAAGCAGAAAAGGATGCAGAGAAAAGAAAAATTGATAAATCAATATTCATTCACGCAAGATTATGTCCAGACATGTTTCCCTTAGTCAAGCAAATTCAAATTGCAACCGATATGGTGAAGTTAGGGGCAGGGAGGTTAGCTGAGGTTGAAGCCCCTTCATTTGCAGACAATGAAGTAACTTTTTCTGACCTTCAGAAGAGAATTAAAAAAACTGTTTCATTTCTAAATAAGATTAAAGCTAAGCAAATGGAGGGCTCTGAATCTAAAAAGATAGAGTTCAAGATGCGAATAAATAATTTTAAATTTAAAAATGGACAGATATATTTGCAAGAGTGGATTATTCCTCATTTCTTTTTTCACATAACAACAACTTATGCAATTTTAAGAGCTAACGGTGTTAAATTAGGTAAACGTGACTTCGTAAAAATGTAAATGATATGAAAATTAAAAAAATAATAATACTTACTATAATTTTTTTTTCATCAAATCTTATGGCCACTGAAGAACCAGAATTTGAATTAATACTTAAAAAAGAAAATTTTGAGATAAGGCAGTACAAGCCAAAAATCTTAGCTCAAGTAAAAATACTTGGAAATTTTGAAGATGCTTCTTCGAAGGGTTTTAGAGTGCTTGCTGATTATATATTTGGAAATAATTTAAGTACTGATGGAAGTTCAAAAATTAACATGACAGCACCTGTTGTTTTAGAGCCTACCTCAGCAGTGATGGACATGACGGCACCAGTTTTAACTGAGGGTGAAAATAATGAATGGATTGTTTCTTTTGCAATGCCTAAAGAGTATTCATTAAACACATTACCCAAACCGAATAACAAAGATATAAAGATAATTAGTTTACCACTAGAGAGGTATGCAACTATTATTTTTTCTGGGTTGATAAGAGAATCTAACTATGATGAGCAAATTAAACTTCTAAAAACATTTATATCAAATAAAAAATTGGTTACTGTGGGGAAAGTTCAAATTGCTAGATATAACCCACCTTGGACACTGCCGTTTTTTCGTCGGAATGAGTTAATGATTAGGATTAATTAGATAATCTAATTTTATTTTTAATTATTTTGTGAAATCAAATTTTCTGACAAAGTGGCAGCTGTAACCATCTGGATTTTTTAAGATATATTTTTGGTGTGATTCTTCAGCAGGATAAAAGTTGGTAAAATTTATAACTTCAGTTATAACAGGATCTACCCAATTTTTTGATTTATTAACTATATCGATTGTTTGGAGGGCAATATTTTTCTGTTCTTCATTGGTATAAAATATTGAAGATCTATATTGAGTTCCACTATCATTGCCTTGTTGATTGATCGTTGTAGGATTATGCATTTTAAAAAATTGGAGAAGTAAACTTTTATAAGTTATTTCTTTGGAATCAAATTTAATCTCTATACTTTCTGCATGACCTGTGTCCCCACCAGATACTTCTTTGTAGGATACATTTTTTATGTGGCCACCAGAAAAACCTACTTTAGTATCCAGGACTCCAGGGATTTTTCTTATTAAATCTTCAAGCCCCCAATAACAGCCACCAGCTAAGTAAGCAATTTCTAAAAATTGATTTTGTTTTATGTCAGCATTAGTTTGATTAACCATAAGAAATAAAATTATAAATAGTTTTTTCATAAAATGTTTAAATATTTGATAAAATTAAAAAAAATTATATATAATTTTATTTAACCAAAGAACTGTGGGCTTAAAGAGATAGACCTGATTGATTAGGAATGTGGCAATAGGGTCTAAATTTTTAATCATCATCATTCTTAAATTTTACATTAAAGTTAATGAAAGATGGAGGAAAAATGCTTAGCCAGCTGATAAAAATTATCTTCATTATAAATCATCTAATTGTAGGAACTTGCTGTTCGATATACATTTTATATATAAGTAATAAGTCAAAAAAAATTATGATTGAGTGGTGGTCAATAAGGCTATTAAAAATTTTTCATGTAAAGGTATTCGCTAATAAAAATTTGAATCCTTTTCTTAGAAAAAAAAACTATCTAGTTGTGAGTAATCATATTTCCTGGTTAGATATTTTTGTGATCAACTCAATTTTTCCAGTTACTTTTGTTTCTAAACATACCGTTTCAAAATGGCCTTTTATTGGGTGGCTAGCAAAAGCAACAGATACCATCTTTGTTGATCGTACTAAGATTAGTAAAATTAAGGAGACAACGCAAATAATAAAAAATTATTTGGAGGTCAAAGGTAGTGTTTTTATCTTTCCAGAAGGAACTTCGACAGATGGTTCCTTTGTACTACCATTTAAAAGTAATTTATTCCAAACTGCAATAGATTCTAAATCAGATGTTTTACCAATAGTTATTCAGTACCAACATAATAATGAATTTACCTCAGCATCATCATATACTGAGAATACGAGCTTCATACATTCAGTTTTGAACTTAATTAAACTTAATAGCATTGATGTAAAAATAACAATATTAAGTCCTATGAAAAGAAATATAAATAGAAAGTTACTAGCAAAAAAAACTTATCAAAAAATTAATAAATTAATAAATTAATAAATTAATAAAATTTTAATTTTTTTTCTTATTTTTATAAAAGGGTAGGGAGAAGAGTCCAAGTAGGATGAGAATGTATCCTATTAATTCAAGATGATTGGGTATCTCTTCGAGTAGCAACCATGCCGATAATCCCCCAGCTATTGGTGTTAATAAAGACAACATTGAAATTAAAGAAGCATCAAGATGCTTTAATGCAAAAAACCATAATAAATAAGCGATAGCATTCACAAAAATTATATTAAATAAAATGATACCTATGAAATAGTCTGTCCATATAATTGGCTTAGAAGTAACAATAAATAAAATTACAAATAAAGGAATAGATCCCCAAAGCATTTGCCATGCAGTCATAGTGAGAAGGTCTAATTTTGGATGCCTGATATGAAATCGCTTTGATAAGATGACGCCACAAGCCCATGAAAGTCCTGAAGCTAAAGCAAGAGAACAGCTTAGGATATTATTACCTTCATCAAGGGGATTAAAAATTACTCCTATTCCTAAAAAAGATATTCCTACAGCAACCCATTGCGCAGGCGTTAATCTTTCTCTTAATAGTGGCCACGACATCATTGCAACCCATAAGGGCATAGTGAAGACTAAGATAACCGTTTTACTTGCACCACCTTCTACTAAAGCCCATATAAGAAATCCTGTAAATCCTGCTGTTTGAAAAAGCCCTAGCACAAAGAGCCTTGGTGCTTCTTTTATAAGGATTGGTTTTTTTAAAACTAAAAGTATTCCAAATAAAACAACAGCACCAAAAAAATTTCGAAGGAAAGCAAATTCAGCAGGACCCGAAAAATCTAATGCAGCTTTCATATATGGGATATTACCCCCCCAGATAATAGATAGTACGAATAGGCCTACTATCGATAATAATTTATTATTTTTCATGAAATATTAAAATATCTATTTTTTAGTAAATCTTATGAAGAAAGCTGCAATATA
>Ga0209383_1000822_pt1 | contig 20825 bp, 19 predicted proteins | sample CoawatmetaG02DNA_FD_187510 | JGI IMG/M metagenome (GOLD analysis project Ga0209383, IMG submission 187510) | Marine microbial communities from the West Antarctic Peninsula - Coastal water metaG029-DNA (SPAdes) (version 2) | ecosystem: Environmental > Aquatic > Marine > Coastal ... | reverse complement strand
AAATTTTTTAAAAAATTCATCAGAAATTCTAAGGAATCTTTCTCCATGTATACCTTGGCTTTCAGCGGTATTTATGCCTGCCATCGCATCAAAAACTAAAATTAAAGTAGTTTTTTTAAAATTTTTGATATTTACATCCTTTTCAAATTCCCTGAATTGTTTATAATTTTTTGCAGTATCAAAAAAATTAAACAAACAAATCGTAGACATAAAAATTAAAATAATCTTAATAAACTTAAAATCTGAGTTTTTAATTAAGATAAAAAATATTAAAGAGAGTATAAATAAAATTATTATACCGGCAAAATATTTATAAACTCCAAAGCCATGATCAAAAAAATTTTGTTTATCAAAAATTGAATGTATCGCTTCATCTATTCCATTCCTTAAACCCAAATGATTATCTATTCCATAAACAACAATTAATGAAATCACATATAGGAAATAATTTTTAAAATGATTTTTTTCTTTAAGAATTGTAAAAGTTATTAAGAATGGAATAATAAGAAATAATGTTATTGCAAATAAGATCTCATAAAAAGTTAAATTAGACCTCACTATCCACACTGGAAAAAAAGATATTAAAAAAAATATTTTTATTGTTTTATAGTTTGTCACTATCTTTTTTTTTATCTTCTTTGCTATCTTTTTTAAATCTTTTTAAAAAATCCTTTATTTTTTTTCCATAATAGTAAAAAAAAGACGATATTGCTGCTATAGCACCCGCTAAAGCTTGTAAAATAATACTTCCTGTACCTGGATCCAAATAAGCATACGCATGAATTTCATAAAAAAAGACTAACGTAAAACTTACTATAAAAAATTTTGACATAATTTTATTTATATTTCTTGGTTTAATAATTATATATACTAAATAATTAATATTATACAAACGGACTAATTTACTATGAAATATAAAGGTACTTCAACAGAAATACTGATGAAACAATTTGTGAGGTCTGGTTATACTTTTTCATCGAAATCCTTTGAGGTCATTCATGGTTGTTTGGCAACAGATTTAGATTTTAATTATAAAGATGTTTTACATTTACAACATGTTCACAAAGACTTTTATTGCTATTTTCATTCTATTAGTGACAAATCGTTGGTTGACTCTAGATTTATAGAAGTTTTGAAGATGAAGATACCAGTTACCCTAAGTAGTTGGGAGCCCCGTAAAAATGAACACGCTTCATTATTTAATCTGTTTGGTTTTGTAGTAATCACTCTTGCAAAATTTGAAAATATTGATGTAAATCAATCCAAATTAATCACTACATATAATGTTTCTCATCAAAGCAAATTAATGCTTAAAATTGTCGGTCCAATAGTTCACTCTTTGTTAAAAAAAAGTTATTATAAAATTCTTGCAGAAGATACCGAGATAAGAGAGAGAAGAGGAGAGTTAAGAAAAAATGGTTGTGATTTTAAAAAATCATATGAGGGCTCCTACAGGTACTCGGAAACATTGGATATTGAAAAAAATAATGTTTTTTTAAAAGAAAAAAATAAAAAAATTTCTATAAAAACTAAAATTAAAAATATGGTTGAAATAAATGCCGGTGATTTAAGAGGGGTATATATTTTAAAAAAAGATGACTTATATTATTTGCATAATAGCACTTGCCCACATGAGGGAGCTGATCTTAAAAATTGTTTAAAAACAGACAATATAATAAAGTGTCCATGGCATGGAAAATTAATCAAACCTTTAAAGATATTTAGTGAACAAGAAAATTTTTCAATTGAAAGTAATGGATTTAGCTTAACTAAAAAAGATGAGAATCTTTATTATGAAACTTTATAATACTTAAATAAGTAGTTGCTAGTTATATATTTTGAGGAGAATTTTTCAGTCTCAATTTATTTTGATCGAGAATTTCATCAACAAATACTTCAAGAGTATCATCAAGTTTTTTTAATTTTATTTCTATATCTAGAAGCACATTTTTATCTTGTTGCAGTTTTCTAAAGTCATTATCAACATTTAAATATATTTTAAATTCATTTTCGATTTTGTTAATAGAGACACTTTCTTGAGATAATAAATTATTATTTCGGCAAATTTCTTTTAATATTAAATTAATTTTTTTAAATTTTTCTTCTTTGTCAAGTTTTTTCCAATCAGAAGATATTTCAAAGTAATTTTTATTAATATCAAATTCTATTTTGTTTCTTAATTTATAGTCTGAAAATACACTTCGGATAGCATTGTTGATTGATGTAAAATATGATCCTGCTTGGCCTGGGAGTATAATTCCTTCACTAATTAATTTATTATTACTTAGCCTAATTTTTTCTTCTAAATAAATTGTTCCATGGTCTGAAGCTTCGTGTATATTTTTTTTTAAAATTAATTCAAAAAAAATATTAATAAGTTTTTTTATATCCGAGTCTTTGTTTATATTGTGAGATACATTCTGAATGACATGATTTTTAATATCAAAAACCATTATAATATCTCCAATTGTTTGAACAAATAACTCTTTATTTTTATTATTTATGTTTGAAAAAAAATCTTTTGGATTAAAAAAATCTAAATTTTTTTTATACAAAGGTTTTATTAATTCATTAATTTTATTAATTGTCACATGCTTTGTCTTATCTACCTTTAGTTCTTTGACTTCATTGTTTTGATTTCTTCTGTTAATTAAATAATTTTGATACTTAATCTCATCAATCTCTATAATTAAATGAATAGAATCCTTTTTCACATCTTTTTTAAAGTTAGATATTTTTAGTAAAAAGGTTTCAGTCTTTTCAATAATTTGTTTATCATTATTTTTTAATTCAATTATAATTTTTACATCATAAATTTTTGTTTCCACCAGTGCATCTAGCAAGTTTAAAAAACTTTGATAGTCATTTGTGCCTGGTACCCAAAACTTTAAAAACTCATCATCTTTACCGAATCCTCTAAGATTATCCAATAAGTTCTGGTCGTAGTTTTTAATTAATTTCTTAAGATCTATTTCTAGCACTTTATTTATTAATCATATTAGATTCCAATTCTTCTTTTTCTAATCTTGGGCTTAAATCGTGTATCGCTCTTCCAAATTCTAATTTCGGAATAACTTTTTGGTTTTCATTAACTTTTACTTCACATAAAATAGGTCTTTTCGCTTTTAATACATAATCAAGTTTTTCATCCAGATCATTGTGATTATTAATTTCTACAGTTTTTATTTTATAAGCTTTAGCAATTTTTTTTAAATCTGGCATTGCCAGCCCAGAACTTTCATCAACACCAACTCTTCTTGAGCCCAACCACATATCTTGGGTTTGTTTTATTAATCCATAGCCACCATTATTAATTACAAATATTTTTACTGGAAATTTAAAATGCGCAATAGTTGCTAACTCTTGTATATTCATTTGCATAGAACCATCTCCAATTGTGCAAATAACATTTTTTGATTTATCTGCAAGATAAGCCCCAATTGTAGCAGGCATAGAATATCCCATAGGAGAGTGATTTAGGGCTGTAAAAACTTTTTGACCTTTTAATTGAAAAGATTGCATTGCCCAAATTAAATTAGCACTAGCATCTGGTATTAACACATCATTTTTTCCAGTTTTATCTGATAATTTTTTCATAAAAACATAAGAGTTATTTTTTTTAGCCTGATTATAATATTCAGGCTTAGTTATAGGATATTTTTTTTTCCATACTTGAAATTGATTAATCCATTTTTCATAATTTTTTTTATTTTTAATTAAAGGAATTATTTTTTTAAAAAAAACTTTCAAATCAAGATTAATTTTAAGATCAATTTTTAACCCATTATTTTTTTTAAATTCATTATTATCTATATCAATAATTATTTTTTTTGCATTTGGGGCAAAACTTTTAATATTACTACCAGTTATTTGTGTATTCAATCTACAACCTAATGAAATTAATAAATCACAATTTTGAACAGCAAAGTTGCCATATCGTGTTGCCGCTACACCAAAAGTTCCAGCATTTAGTTTGTCGTCATGTGGAAATAAATCTATTGTAGCCCATGAGGGTAAAAAGGGTATACCTGTCTTTGATAATAGTTTTTTTACATCATTTTTTGTATTCGATAAGTTAATCCCATGTCCCAATACAAATATAGGTCTTTTTGCTTTTTTAATTAATTCGAGAAATTTCTTTTGAAAAACAATTTTTTTTTTCTTAATTGAAGGAGGATTAAAACCTCTTAATTTTTTAGGATTAATTTCAGCTCTTTGCAAGTCATCAGGCAAGTCCATTAGAACTGGACCAGGTCTACCTTCTTTTGCAAAGTAAAGCATTTTTTCTAATTCATATCTAATATTATTTTTGTCTTTAAGTAAGACTGCGTATTTGGTAATTGGTTTTACTAAATCAACAACCTCCATTTCTTGGAAGCCAATTTGACGAATTTTTTTATTTTTTCTTAGTTGGCTGGTAACTACTGCTCCTGAAAAATGAAAAGTCGGTATCGAATCAAAAAATGAACAAGCCATACCTTGCATTAAATTTAACATTCCAGGCCCACTTGTTGCTGCAGTAACACCAATTTTATCATTAAATCTAGAGTATGCATCAGCAGCAATTGATGCACCTTGTTCATTTTGAGAAGGTATTACTTTAATATCTTTTCTTTTTCCTAAACTATCTAATACGTGAATAATATTTCCTCCTTGACCAACAAAAACTGAATCAGTTATATTAGATAAAAATTCTGCTATATAATCGGATAATTTCATTTATTTTAGTATCTCAGTTTTTTTATATGAAGTTTATATGCTCAGGAGATTCTGTGTTTGGCTGATTTAAATCACCTTTACCTTTGACGTAATTATCAAGAGATTCATTTACCTTGTGCTGCAAACAAAGACTTGCACACATTTTCTGAGCATTAAATTTTGGAGAAGATAAATAATTCATGACTTCCCAGTATTTATCAGAATTCCAAATATCTTTAAATCTTGTGTCACAAATATTACCAATATGAAATTTTTTATATTTTTCATTAAATAACCCACCACATGGAGCCACTAAACCTGAGCCAGATAACTGAATCATGAATGGTGCACCATAACATCTTTGATAAGTCCTTTTATTATTGCCTTTATCCTTTATTTTTGACCATTTTATTACACACTTGTAAGTCTCATCTGAATAACCTTCAGCCTCTTTAAGTAATGGGTAAAGTTTTTCATATTCATCATATAAAATACCAAGGCCTCCATCCTCATTATCTGAACAATGTTTAATGATTGCATAATCTGGTCTTAACTCCTTACCTAGTTTTGCTAAAGGAATAATTTGATCAGCATCTTCTGGCATCAACACCATTTGCATACCAATTGTAACTTTTAAATTATTTTTTTTTTTAATTTCAACCATGTCTTTTATATTTTGACATACACGGTCATATGAGCTTTCTTTAACACCCATAATCTCAGCATATCTTTTTTTCTCTCCAGCTGAAAAATTTACTCTTAGGTATGTTAAGTACGGCATGACATCTTCTAGTCTATTTTTTGTTAAAACAAATGCATTGGTTCCTACAGCCATGGATAAACCTAATTCATGTCCGTATTTACATGCGTCAGTAAAAACTGGAGATATAGTGCTTTCTCCATCAGAAACAAAGCTTATACCTTTAACACCTATTTCAGCGCAATCTTCTAAGAAGTCAAAAATAACTTTTTTATTGATTACTTTACGGTCATTTTCTTGGAACATGGCATAACAAAAACCACAAGAATAGTTGCAAGCTCTTGTTAGAGCCATATCAATAGTTATAGGTGCAATTCTTTCACCTCTTTGCCATTTTTCAACACGATCGAGATGCCAAGCTAATTTAGTGCCATCTAAAATTAAAGCCTGATGATCATTTCCTAATTCACTCATATGGAATCCACTTTATACATTATTGGCTATTTTACAAATTTATTTATCAACCAACAAATTCTAATTATCTCATTTCCCTTTAAATTCTGATGAATGGGAAGGCTAATAATTTTTTTGCTCTGCTTTTCTGTAATTGGAAAGTCACCTTTTTTATACCCAAGTTTTTTTGCAGCAGGCTGCATGTGAATTGGTATTGGGTAGTGTATAGAAGTGTCAACTCCTTTTTTTGACAAATACTTTTTTAACGCATCTCTCTTGTTAACTTGAATTACAAATGTATGATATGAATTAAATTCAATTTTTTTTTCTAAAGGAAAAAAAATTTTATTAGACAGGTTATCTTTATAAATTTGAAAATTTTTTCTTCTTTGTAAAATAATTTTATTTAAAGAAGATAATTTAAAATTTAAGATTGCAGCTTGGAGGTTATCCATTCTAGAAACATAACCAAAACTCTTGACTTTATTTCTATTTGTCATGCCATGATTGCTTAGATCTTTAATCTTTTTATAATATTTAAGATTGTTTGTAACAAGATAACCAGCATCACCTATAGCATTTAAATTTTTTAAAGGATGAGCAGAGAAACAACCTATATCACCAAATGTACCTGAATAAATATTATTTAGCTTTGATCCAATTGATTGTGCAGAGTCTTCAATTATTTTAAGATTATATTTTTTTGCAATCTTCACAATTTTTAGCATATCTGCTACTCTACCGGTTAAATGAACTGGCATAATACATTTCGTTTTTTTTGTAATAGCTTTTTCTATTTTATCAGGATCAATATTTTGATCTGGTAATACATCAACAAAAATAGGTTTTGCACCCAAATGTACTATTACTGCTGTAGACGCTATGAATGAGTTTGGAGTAGTTATCACTTCATCACCTCTTCTAACACCACATACATGAAGTGCCAAGGTGAGTGCGTCAGTTCCACTGTTTAAAGCAACAGCATATTTTGATTTACAGAATTTTGATATATTTTTTTCAAATTTTTCAACTTCTTTTCCACCAACATACTCTCCATCTTTTAAAACTTTTTTAAATATAGAGACTAGCTCATTTTTAATTTTAGAGCTTTGATAAGATAAGTTGACGTAAGGTATTTTCATATTCTATATTTACTTGTATATCTTATTAATGATAATAAATTTATTAAAAAAAATAGATTATATATATGAAAAAAAACTATTTGTAATTTATCTTTTATTTTTTATATTAATAATACTGCTCTCAAGTATTTACAGTTATACTTATTTGCATAAATTTCCCTTTCAATTTAATAACAACAATCAATTAATACTAAAAAATTTACCCTTTGGATATGGAGGGCTTGTTGAAAGTTTATTTGATGAAGGTAAGTATCAACAAGAGTGGTATGGAGGAGTAAAATCTTATTTGGTTAGATTTCCTTTGTTACCATTATTAGTTACAGGTTTATCAAAAATTTCTCAAAATTTTTATTTTTTTGTAATTACTAAAAATATAATTTTCTTTACTATATTTTTTTTTATAAGCCATTATTCGTTAAGATCATTAAGAAAAAGTTGTCTAACTTTTTTATCCTTGCTTAGTTTAATTTTATATAATTATTATAATTTAATCGTAATTATGGCGTTTGATTATACAGATGGTATTATTTCAATATTATTACCATGTATATTTTTAATTTTAATTTCTAAAATTAATAAAAAATCAATATTATTATCAATATTTTTATTCTTATTATTTTTTACTAAAACTACTATGTTTTATTTAACGTTCATAATTTCGATATTATTTTTTTTTTTAAATGAAAAGAATAATAGCACCCTTAGATTACTTCCATTATTAACTGTTATAATTGCAAATCTAATATGGGGAAGTTTTGGTTATATTAAAACAGGAAAATTTCCATTTGGTTCAGATATATCATCATCTAACCAGGAAGCTTTACACGTTGTATTTAATAAAGACTTTCATAAATATTATCCTAAAATGTCAGTAGATTTAATTCCAAGAATTCAAAGTGACAAAAAATTTGATAATGAGTGGAAATATCATGAATTCTATAAAAAAATAAACTCTGAATATTTTTCCCATAATAAAGAACGTATTATGAAAGATGTTTTAATTAAAATTAAATTTATTCTATTTAATTACAGAAAAGATCAGGTTAAGCCCGATGAAAATGGAAATTATGAAAACCCTGTCATGTTTTCACATATTTTTAACAGAGTAATTTTTATAACAAGTCTTCTTTATCTATTAAACAATATTTTTAATGGAATTAAAAATTCTAAAGTTAATAATATTGATTACTATTTTTTTTTCATAATATGTTTTAATTTGTTACCACATCTTGCTGGGTGGGCAACATCCAAACATTTAGTACCGATATTTTTAATTTCACACATTTACTTGCTTTTAAATATTGATTATTTTAAATATCGATAGATATGATAATAAAAGATTAATCTTATTGTATTAAATAAAACTTTAATTGAATTTTTGAATTTAAAGGCATTAGCCCCGGTTAGTCTTTCATCTAGTAAAGTCGGTACAAATTTTATTTTAACATTTTTCAAAAACTTTATTTTAACCCACATTTCCACTGTAAAATTATGGCTATCTGTAAAAATACTAATTTTATCTAATACAGATTTTTTTATTAATGTTACTCCATTATAATAAGGATAATCTAAGTTAAAAAAAAAATTAAGTATTGGTGTGTACATTTCAGTAAAAGTTTGTCTAAATTTATTTCTTGTTTGTGTATTGGTATAAAAAGTACTTATTACATCATATTTACCAATATAATCTAAGATTTTTGATAGTTCTTTTTCTTTATGAGCGTTGTCACCCGGAACCCAAATAATAAATTCATTATTTGCTTGTTTCATTCCTTTTTTAACAGAACCACCATAACCAAGGTTTGTTTCATTGTTTATAAGTTTTATATTTTTATCATCAGAATTTTGAATATATTCATTTATTATATCTTTACTTCTGTCAGTACTTTTATCGTTAATAATTATAATTTCAAATTTGTTAATTTTACAATGAGAGCAAGTTTTTTTAATTTCCTTTAGGGTGGGAATTATATTTATTTCCTCATTATAACAAGCGACTAAAACACTAAGCATAAATTACTTAAGATAAAATTTTTTAACCGTATTGATTATATAGTCCAATTCTTTTCTAGTTTTGTGCTGATCACAAGGAAAGGTAATAATTTTTTTAAGATGTGCATTAGTAACTGGGAAATTTTCATCTTTATTTCTTAAGTGTTTTAATGCTTTTTGTTTATAAATAGGTACTGGATAGTGTATTTTTGCTTCAATACCTTTTTTAATGCAGTATTTAATTAAAGCATTCCTTTTTTTTGCAAAAATTATATACAAGTGAAAAACAATTTTATAATTTTTTAGTCTAAGTGGAATTGTAATGCCTTCAATTTTCGAAAGGTTCTTATCTAGATATTTAGCATTAGCAATTCTTTTTGAAGCAATAGATTTTGCTTTTGGTATTATCCAATTTCCAACTACAGCTTGCAATGTATCTAGCCGTGAATTATAACCTGGAATAATCACTTCATCTCTATTTTTCAAACCATGATTTCTTAAAAGCTTAAGATGATTGTAAAATTTTTTATTATTTGTGGTGATTATACCTCCATCTGACCAAACATTTAGATTTTTTAAAGGATGCAAAGAAAACGCAGCAAATTCACCCCAATAACCAGCTTTTTTACCATCTATTGAAGCAAGGATTGATTGACAAGCATCTTCAACTATTGGAATTTTATATTTAGAAGATAGTTTTTTAAGTTTAATCATGTCTGTCATGTACCCAGTATAATGAACAGGGAGAAATGCTTTAGTTTTTTTTGTGATTTTTTTTTCAATAAGATCAACATTCATACAAAAGGTATCATCACAATCAACAAATATGGGAATTGCTCCAATTTCCATAACTGCTCCAACTGTAGCAACAAATGTATTGGCTGCTGTAATGACATGATCACCATGACCTACACCCAAAACTTTTAAACTTAACTTAATAGCATCAGTTCCAGAATTAACACCTACGGCAAATTTACTATCATTTAGTTTTGCAAATTTTTTTTCAAACTCTAACAGGGGTTTACCAAGGGTAAAATCTTCAGTTTTGACAAAATTTTTTAAATTTTTCCAAAGATTACCTGGATTCTTAAATTGTTTAGAAAGATATGAGTACTTAACTTTCATTTATTTAAGTTTTATATTTTGCATTTTTTTAATATTAAAATAATTTTCATTATTTAAAGGGTCAGTAAAGACATTATTTTTAAATCCTTCAAATAAATCTCTAATTGCATCATCAATGGTAAAGTTAGGTTTGTATGATAAGACTTTATAAATTTTATCTGAACTAACGTGATATGACCTATTATCATCAGTTTTTTCGTAAATTATCTCAATATTTTTACCTATAATATTTTTTACTTTATTGGCTAACTCAGAAACGGTTCTATTTTCAAATCCAGCGTTGAAAATTTGCCCAGACACAATTTTTTTATCTGCTTCAATTACCTTAAAGTATGCATTAATCATATCTTTAATGTGGATATTAGGCCTTAATTGATTACCACCAAACACAATAATTTTTCCTTTATTAAAAGCGTTGTTAGTTAAAATATTAACAACTAAATCAAATCGTTGCCTTATAGAGTAGCCACAAACTGTTGCTGGTCTAATTATTGTACCTGTAAAATTATTATCATTGTATTTTATTAATATGTCCTCACACATTGCTTTAAATTTTGAATAATCAGTAAGAGGCTCTAGTGTTGCTTCTTCAGTGACATTTTCTTCATCTTTTAAACCATAAACACTTGATGAAGAGGCGTAAATGAAGCGTTCAACACCAGAGTCTTTAGCAATTTTTACCATTGGTTCAAAAGCGTCATAATTTATTTCTTTACCTAAATTTGGATTTAATTCAAAACTTGGATCATTTGAAATACATGCAAGATGAATCAAAATATTATGACCTATAATATTTTTTTTTAGCAATTCTTGATTTCTGATATCACCTTTTACAATATTTAAATTTTTATGATTTTTAAAAACATCACCATAGGTGAAAAGGTCATAAGCGGTAACAAAATACTCTTTATTAAGCAGCTCTCTGACTAACATAGCCCCAACATAACCACCAGCACCTGTTACAAATACTTTATTCATTTTTATTATCCATTTTATATAATTTTATAAGATTTAATACATTATACAATATTAATAAAGTATTAATAAAAATTAATTAACTATCTATTTCACTCAATATAATTAAATTTTTTTTATTAAATAAAAAATAAAAATTACAATATTAAGAAATTTAAAACCCTTGTTATTGATTTTTATGATATTTTTTTTATCAGTAATTTCATTGTTAGTTTTTAATCGAGCAAGCCTATTATTTAAAATTTTTTTAGTATTATATTTTTTTAGATATTTTTCTATTTCAACTCCTTTGTTCTTTTGTATATCTAATAATATTTTAGTTCTTGGAGATGTGTTAATCATGCATAGCATATTATAAAATATAAATGCCAAACAACAATTAATAATAATTGTATTTATTAATAATTCGTATCCAAATATGCTTATAGTAATAAAGCTATTAATTAAGATATTAGAAAAAAAATTTGCTATTTCAGCTTTTCGAAAAGGAAATATATACTTATCTTTATAGATATATAAAAAAAATTTAAGTAAAAAAATAAAAATAAAAAGATTTAATAAAAAATATTTTAAATACACTATTATCCTTTACATTTAATTTTAAAAAATGATTTTAAAAGAGAAAAAAAATAACCAAATTTATAACCTAGTGGTGTTAATATAAATTTGCTATTTTTTTTTTTAATTAATTTTTGTTTTAATAGGTCGCTAAATCTAATTTTAATTAATTGTTTTTTTTTTAATATATTAAAAATTTTTTTACGAGAAGCACCTTTAGTTTTAATTGTATCATGAATAATTACCGTGGGACTTTCATAAGATTTTGTTGTGATATTAAACAACATAAATAAAGAAAGAAGAACATATACAATTACTGATGACTGAAAAAAATCCTGATTTACTCGATTGGTATCATTTAATTTTAAAAATATAATTGTTGTTGTTAATACAATAATTAAACACAATGTTAAAAATTTAAAATATTTAAAAAAAACTACTTTTTCTTTGAAAATTAAAAAATAGATTCTATTAGATAATAAAATTATGAAAATAATCGTTAAAAGTGTAGTTAGTTCAAACATTTTTAATAACTAAATAATTTATTTTAAAGAATACTCTATAAACCTTAATAGTTTAGCTTTTTTGATTACAGAACTATTTGCAATAGTTTCCACTGAAAAGGCACCTGCAAACGAACCTAATAATAACGAAAGATCCCTAGGTGCCCCAATCTTTATCAACATTGAGATAATGGATAACATAGCGTCACCTGCACCAACTTTATCAACAATATTATTTGCAAATGCAGGACTTTGAAGAATTGATTGTTCTTTTTTATTTACAAGCAAGGCCCCATTCTTTCCTCTGGTTACAACTAAATTTTTTGTATTGATTCTTTTGAATAGTTTATTTGATAGGGATTTAATTTCTTCATTTTTATTTCTCATTTCATGACGCAATTCAGTTTCATTTATTATCATCGCATCAATTTGATCATATTTTTGTAATGTATGATATCCTATATTTGAAGCATTAACTTGAGCATTCAAAGCAACAAAATTTTTAGTCTTACTAATTTTTTTAGCCGATCTATTAGATATAAAACCATGGCCGTAGTCTGAAACTATTATTAAATCAAAATTTTTTAGGTTATTTTCAATATATCTACTAATTTTGGTATCATGTTTTTCAGACAATTCTTCATCATTTATTGAGTAAATACCAAACAGTTTATTTTTACTAACGTTATCTATAAATCTTTTCTTTAAAATTGTAGGACTATTTTTCTTTTTAAAAAAAGTTGATTGAATTTTTTTATTTAGTTTTTTTTTAATAAAATTCTTGTATTCATCATTTTCACCAACAATGCTAATTAATTTAACTTTTTTGGTAAAATCAATAATATGATTAGCTATTGCTGCTGCTCCACCTAAAAAATCTTCTGAATATATATCTTTGAGAGCTAAATAGGGTTCTTTGCCAGATTTGCCAAGTGCTTCACAAAAATTATATTGATCAATAATTGTTTCTCCAATAACTAAAACTTTTAAATTACTGATTTTTTGAAAAATTTTATAGATTGTTTCAAATGTATATTTATTTGAAATAAAGCTTAAATGTTTTTTTTGCTCTTCATTGAATGAAAAATTATTGTTAATTATTGTACTAGAGCTAAATGTTTCTTCATTTGTGTAAATAATTTTTCCACCATTTTTTTCTACAATTTTTTTTTCTAAAAGTATATTTCCCGTTTTATCCTTTTTTAAGTTCTTGTAATCTTGTCCTTTTATATAAACATTGGGTTTAATATTCTTAAGCACCTCAATTGCACTTTTGTGATCACTTAAGCAAACAAAATTTACACATTCTAATTCTGCAAGTAATTCCATTCGATAATTTTGTTTAAAAACAGGTCTATTTGATCCTTTATTTACAAATTTATCTGATGTGACAGTTACAATTAATATATCACCATTTTTCTTGGCCTCTAAAAAGTGTTTTATGTGGCCCAAATGTAAAATATCAAAAACACCATGGCATTGAACTATTTTTTTATTTTTTTTTTTTAGTTCAGAAATCTTTTTTATTAATTCTTTAGGTTTAATTATTTTTTTATTCATTTAAGGTACTTAAACCAATCTTTGGTTGCAATTTCAATTTTTTTTGGCGTCCAAACAGGAGCTTTTTCCCAATAACTTAGGTGATTTAATAATTTTTTTATTCCTATTTCTATTTTTATTCTTGGTTTCCACTTTAGCGCTTTTTTTATCTTCTTAATGTTGGCAAATGTTATATCTGGTTCGCCTGGTCTTTTCGGTATTTTTACCTTCTTGCCTTTTAATAATTTTACAATGTAATTCACAGTTACTGTCTGTCCGCTACCAACATTAAATATGTCATTAAAAATTTTAGATTTTGAAGCTATTATTAAGGCATCAATTATATCAGAGACATAAGTGAAATCTCTTGATTGTTTTCCATCTCCCACAACTGTGAAAGGTTTATTAGATATTTTTTGTGCAAGAAAAGTTCCAAACATTGCCCCATAAGTTCCAGATGTTCTCGATTGGGGGCCATAAACGTTGAACAGTCTTAATGAAATAGCACTTATTTTATATACTTTAGACCAATGCATTAAGATTTGTTCTCCTAAAAATTTAGTTAATGCATATGGGTATTTAGGATCTAATTTTTCCAATTCATCAGTGGGAAATGTCTTTGAAATTCCATAACAAGAAGATGAAGCTGTATATATTATTTTTTTTACCTTAAATTTAACACATGAAGAGACAACATTAAATGTTCCAGTAACATTGGATTCATAATAATTTTTAGGATTTTGTATACTGGGCACAATATCAGCTAATGCAGCAAGATGAAAGACAGCATCAATATTTTTAAAGTATTTTTCAATTTTTTTTTGATTTTTAATATCAACTTTATAAAATTTTAATTTATTCTTAAAGTCTCTGATATTTTCTAGACGTCCAGTTGAAAGGTTATCAAGTACTGTTACATCATACTTTAAATCAATTAACTTTTTACATAAATGACTGCCAATAAAACCACATCCACCAGTAACTAAAATTTTTTTCATAATGGCTAATATTTATAATTTGTTATAATAAAGGAGCTATGAATAATTTATTAATAAAATCAATAAAAATATTACTAATATTATTTATTTTTTATTATTTATATGAAAATGGCCATTTAAATTTTGATATTTTTAAAGAGCTTATGATCAATTTAAAGATTAATATTTTTTTAATTTTTTTGACTATAATAACTTTTCTCACAGGAGCTTTTAAATGGAGCTTAATACTAAGATCAACTAATATTAAAAATTCTTTTATAGAAAGCTTTAAAATTTATTATATGTGTTCTTTTTTTAATAATTTTTTCTTTGGCAACATGGGTGGAGATTTTTTAAAAGTCTATTATGTTTCAAAGTTAACAACTCTCAATAAAACTAAAAATAGTTTATCAATTTTAATAGATAGAATTTTTGGATTTATTGGTTTAACTATTGTGGGTGCTGTTAGCTTAATTATAATTTTGCTAAACAAAAGTCAGTATCAGTACATTTTATATCTTTTTTTAATAATTCTGATTATTTTATTACTATCTTTTTATTTTCTTAAATTAATTAAAAAGATTCATTTTTTTAATGATTTAATAGGTTACTTAAAATTAAAAAAAATTTTATCTTTATGGTGCATTTTAATTTCAATAATAACTTATTTAATATCTCACATTATAGTCTATTTTATTTCATCAATCATATTTTCATTTGATATAAGTTTAAATTATATTTTCTTTGCAAACTCTATATCAGCATTATTGAGTGCTGTTCCCTTAACACCTGGAGGTATTGGTTTAGGTGAAATAGGTTTTGTATTTATTAACAACAATGTATTTGATTTGTATCTAAATAATTTAGCAAATATAATTATTTATATGAGAATTTTAAGTTTTTTTTCTTCACTGCCTGCAATTATTTTATTTATAAATTATAAAAGAAAAGAAAAAAAATAATTTTTATATGAGATTAAATAAAATTGAACCAAAATTTATTGATAGGTCTAATCCTAGAATTGGACTCATAACGTTAGGTAGTGATTTTAGAATTGAAAAAGATTTTAATAATATAATTTATGGAAGAGACATTGATCTCTATGTAAATAGAATCCACTGCTATAACCCACTGACCAATGAAACCTTGGCTAAAATGGCAGATGATATTACGGAGGTTACTAAAGATATTTTACCAGACCAAAAAATAGACTGTGTTGCTTATGGCTGTACATCAGGAACAGTAGCCGCAGGATATGAGTCTATAAAACAAAAAATAAATTTAGCAAAACCAGAGGCAAAAGTTACAACTCCAATAACTGCAGCCGTTAAAGCTATAAAAAAATTAGGTATAAAAAAAATATCTATATTTACCCCTTATACGAAAACAATTAACGACTCTGTAGCTAAATACTTTAAAGATCAGAATATTATAATTAATTCTTTAACTTATTTTGATATTGACTCTGATTTGGATATTGGAAAAGTTGATGAAGATTATTTATTTGATATTTTATCTAAAATAGATCTTGAAGATAGTGATGCATTATTTGTATCTTGTACAGCGCTACCAGTATTATCAATTATTGATAAATTAGAAAAAAAAATAAATAAAACAGTTCTTTCAAGCAATCAAACTTTGATATGGGACTCACTAAATCAGATCAATTATAAAAAAAATATTGAAGGTTTTGGAAAATTATTTAAAATTTAGAAATAATGAATTTTACTAAAGAAGAATATAAAATAAGATTAAAAAAAGTTCAAAAATCTATGCAAGAGAAGGGTATAGAGTTATTAATCTCTAGTGATACAGCCAATATGAATTATTTAACTGGTTATGATGCTTGGTCATTTTATTATGCTCAAGCTGTAATTGTGCATGTGAATTCTGACGAACCATTATGCTGGGTTAGAAAGCAAGATTCAGGTGGCGCTTATATAAAAACTTATTTAAAAGATGAAAATATTTTAGTTTATGATGAAAAATACATTCATACATGGCCACTTCATCCATACGATAATTTAGTAGAAATTATAAAAGAGAGAAAATGGGATAAACTTACAATAGGTTTGGAAATGGATAGCCATTATTTTACAGCTTATTGTTATGAAAAAATAAAACAAGGACTGCCAAATATTAAGCTAAAAGATTCCAAGAGATTAGTTAACTGGGCAAGAGTGGTCAAATCTAATGCAGAGATAGAACTTATGAAATCTGCAGCAATAATTTCGCAGATGGGAATGCAAACAGCAATTGATGTAATAAATCCTGGTGTAAGACAGTGTGATGCGGTTGGTGAAATTCAAAAAGCATTATTTTATGGAACCCCAGAATTTGGAGGTGAGTACTCAAGTATTGCAACGCTACTTCCAACGGGAAAAGGTACTTCAGCGTCACATTTAACAGCAACACAAGACAAATTTGTTGAGGGGGAGGCTACAATTATTGAACTTTCAGGAGTTTATCAAAGATATCATTGCCCCATGGCTAGAACAGTTTTTCTTGGAAAACCTGATCAAAAAAAAATTGATACCATGAACAGAACAAATGAAGCATTGCAGGCCGGAATTGATGCAGCTGAACCCGGAAAAACTGCAGACGATGTAGCCCAAGCCTTTTGGAAGATACTTGATAAGTATGGAATTGAAAAAACTTCAAGGACAGGTTACTCAATAGGCATTGGTTACCCACCTGATTGGGGAGAACATACGCTAAATATATCAAAAGGTGACATGACAACTTTAGAACCAAATGTTACTTTTCATATGATTGCAGTTATGCAATTTGGAGAATGGGGAGTTGAAGCATCTGAAGCAATCAGAATAACCGATAAAGGCTGTGAGTTATTCTGTGATTTTCCTAAAGACTTACATGTTAAATAATTAAAATAAAAAAACTTGATAAAAAACTCTACAAATGTTTTAAATCGTATAAAAAGTTATGTCCAAAAATAAAGAATTTGTTAAATTTGATAATGTAGACAAGAGCTATGATGGGAAAATCTTAGTTGTTAAAGGTTTGCAGCTAGATATTGCTGAGGGTGAATTTGTAACAATGTTAGGACCCTCGGGTTCTGGAAAAACAACATGTTTAATGATGTTGGCAGGTTTCGAAACACCGACACATGGTGAAATTTATTTAGATGGTAATCCAATTTCTAATATCCCGCCTCACAAAAGAGGAATAGGAATGGTATTTCAAAATTATGCTTTGTTCCCTCATATGACAGTATATGAAAACTTAGCTTTTCCATTAAGGGTAAGAAAAATTCCAAAAGATGAAGCTGATAAAAAAATTGATAAAGCTTTATCGATGGTTTCTCTTCATGGTTTCGAAGCAAGAATGCCAATGCAGTTATCAGGAGGTCAACAACAAAGGGTAGCTGTTGCAAGATCATTAGTGTTTGATCCACAAGTTGTATTGATGGATGAGCCGCTTGGTGCTTTAGATAAAAATTTAAGAGAAAGTATGCAGTATGAGATTAAACACATTCATGAAAGTATTGGTGTGACAGTAGTTTATGTAACTCACGACCAGACAGAGGCACTAACAATGTCAAGTCGTATAGCAGTATTCAATGATGGCAAAGTCCAGCAACTCTCAAGTCCTGATCAATTATATGAAAAACCTGTGAACTCGTTTGTAGCAGAATTTATTGGAGAAAATAATACATTTACTGGAACAGTTAGTGATATTTCAGGTGAAACCTGCAAAGTTAAATTAAACTGTGGAAATGAAATTCTAGCAAATCCGATTTCTGTTAAAGCTAAAGGTGAAAAAACAACTGTGTCGTTAAGACCTGAACGAGCTTTGATCAATCCAAAAGATAAAATGGATAATAACCATAAAGGAAAAATTAAAGAAGTTATTTACCATGGTGACCATACAAGAGTTAGGATTGATTTATTAGGAAATGATCAATTTATTTTAAAAATTCCTAATAGTACGTCAAATTTAGATATCAAATTAGGAAATGATATTAATATTGGATGGAATATAAAAGACAGTAGAGCTTTAGATCCAAAGTAAACAATCAAAATTTCATCAAAAAATAAAGACAAATTAGACATAATCAGCTGTTGACTAAACAGACTGATATTGTTTTACTTCTTTTTTAAAAACTAAAACGTTAAATAGGAGAGAAAATGAAAAAATTAAGTAAATTATTACTTGCTCTATCTTTTGTACTTTCTATCACAACTTCAGCTTTTGCAGTTACTGTAGCTTCTTGGGGTGGTGCTTATACCGAAAGTCAAAAATTAGGGTACGGCGATCCTACTGCTAAAAAATTAGGAATACCTGTTAATTGGGTAGACTACACAGGTGGATTATCAGAGATTAAGGCGCAAAAAGAAGCTGGTGCAATTACGTGGGATATTATCGACGTATATGCAAAAGATACTATCATTGGATGTGACGAAGGTATTTTTGTTGAATTTGATTTTGACAAAGATTTCTCACCTGCTCCAGATGGAACAAAAGCTTCAGATGACTTTTTTACTGGCATGCCCTCTAAATGTGCAGTTGGAAATATTTTGTACTCTTGGAACTTTGCATACAATCATGACAATGAAGTTTTTGCAAAAAAACAACCTAAGACTATGAAAGACTTTTTCAATACTAAAAAGTTTCCTGGAAAAAGATCTATCTACAAAGGTGCAATGTCTAACATAGAATTTGCTATGGCGGCTTTAGGTACAAAAGCTGGCAAAGGTGGAACTAAGATCTATGACAAACTTGCAGCTGACGGTGGAGTTGACAAAGCGATAGCTAAAATCAAAAAACTTTGTGCAGATCCAAAAGGTGGATGTGTATTCTGGAATGCTGGAGCTCAGCCACCAGAACTATTAGCTAATGGTGAAGTTATTATGGCTACTGGTTGGAATGGTAGATTCTTTAATGCGCAAATGGAAGGAACTCCAATTACGCAAGTATGGGATACTCAAATTCTTGACTATGAATATTTCGCTATGGTTAAAGGTGGACCTAACGATGCTAATGGTAAAGCTATGAAAGTTCTTAGAGAAATGACAAGTACTGAAGGTCTAGCAGGAAGTGCTAAGTATATTGCTTACGCTCCTTGGAGAAAATCTTCAATCGCTATTATGGAAGCAGGAGAGCCTTGGTTTAAAGATGGTAAGACAGTAATGGTACCACATATGCCAACAGCACCTTCGAACACTAAATCATACGCTCTTATGAACCCTGAATTCTGGGCAGATAACCAGGATGAAATTGGTGAAAAATGGGAAGCTATGAAAGCTGGTCTGTAATTTAATTATAGATTAAACTTTTAATAAAATTTAGGGCGGTTAGAAAATAACCGCCCTTTTTTTTTAAATTATGGGTAAAGAACAAATTTTATCATCAGACGGAATACCTTTAGAAATCAGTTTAAAGAAAGCTGAAAGAAGAAATAAGATTAAAGCAGTGTTGCTTGTAGGGCCATTATTTTTATTTCTTTTAATTACATACGTGTTTCCAATAGGTGATATGTTATTTAGAAGTGTTGATGATCGTATGATCACTAAAATGCTACCAAATACTTTTAGCGCAATAGAGAAATGGGATGGAAAAGATCTTCCAGAAGAGCCAGTTTATGCAGCCCTTTATAAAGATTTGTCATATCTAAAAAAAACTAAAACTTATGGCAAGATTATAGCAAGACTAAATTATGAAAAAGGTGGATTTAGCAGCTTAATTAAAAAAACAGTAAGAAAAATTAATAAATTTGAAGAGGGAAATTATAAAGAGCAGTTTATTAATGTTCATAAAAGATGGGGTCAGATAGAGTATATGGGCGCTCTAAAGAATGCCTCACCAAATTGGAGTTACGCTAAATATTTAAAGGGCGTAGATTTAAAGTTTGATCAAGAGAGAAACATAATTCAACAACCAGAGGACAGAAGAATTCATAAGATACTATGGTTAAGAACTCTCAAAGTTGCTTTTTGGGTAACTATATTCTGCTTCATACTCGCTTATCCAATTTCATACTTATTAGCTACATTACCCATGAAATATAGTAATTTATTGATGATATGTGTACTACTTCCATTCTGGACATCACTGTTAGTTAGAACTTCAAGTTGGATGGTTTTACTTCAACAGCAAGGCCCAATTAATGATTTAATTGTAATGCTTGGGCTTGCAGCCAATG
>Ga0209383_1000817_pt1 | contig 20918 bp, 20 predicted proteins | sample CoawatmetaG02DNA_FD_187510 | JGI IMG/M metagenome (GOLD analysis project Ga0209383, IMG submission 187510) | Marine microbial communities from the West Antarctic Peninsula - Coastal water metaG029-DNA (SPAdes) (version 2) | ecosystem: Environmental > Aquatic > Marine > Coastal ... | reverse complement strand
CGGTCCATGAATACTTGGTGTGGCTTGGAAATTATCCCTGTTGGGTCAAATTTGGCGCTTGCAACTAGTACATCACTTCCAAATTCAGGTGTCCCTGAACGGATCATCTCTATAGCAGATTCGCCCCGATAGATTTTATCGAAAACTTTATTTGGGTCACTTCCATGTGGAGAGACCAGCCCGATACCAGTGACAAAAACGCGGTTGCGATTCACGGCTTCATTATTAACTATCCTTAGCTTGAAGTGCCGCGTCTATAAGTGCAACTGCTTCGCCAAGAGTAGTAAAATCAAGTTGGTCGGTAGGTATCTCAATCTCAAATTTTTCTGAAACATCAAACAATAATTCAACCATTGTGAGTGAATCAAGTCCCATGACCTCTAAGGTTGCTTCGTGCGAGATGAGCTCAGGATCGACTTCGAATTTGTCGATGAGAGTTTGGCGGATGAAATCGTATGTAGAAATCAAAATTATAGATTATTGGTAATGTAAAATCAGTTGAAAGGTAGCAAGCATGTGGTAAAAAATTGCTTTATGGACATTCTTATTATTGGAGTTAATAGTACACTCTCCAGTCCCTCGTGACAACTTTTTGTCTTGTATAATTCTATCTATATAATCTAAAAATATTTATACATATAAGGAAATATATGTTGGGCCGTTAGTATGTTTTATTACAAATTCTGACCCCGGCAAGATAATTTTATTTTGAAAAATAAGACTTTACCATATGGACCGTACGTCTCTCCCCCTTGGCTTCCTGGAGGGAATTCGCAAACTATTTATCCTTTTTTTCTTCGATCGTTAATTAGTCCAGCCTATCAACGTGAGCGCCTGGAATTGGATGATGGAGATTTCATAGACATTGACTGGCTAGACAACTCAATTGATAGACCATTAGTGATAATGTTTCATGGGTTGGAAGGGGGGTCCTCCAGTCATTATGCTCGGAGCATTATGGGGCTACTTCAGGAGTTAGGTTGGCGTGGCGCTGTTGTACATTTTCGGGGCTGTTCCGGAACTCCCAATCGGTTGCCACGCGCATATCATGCCGGTGATTCGGAGGAAATCGGTAAAATATTACATAAGATCAGAGAAAGAAACCAATCCCTTGGCTCCAGTGCTTCGCTTTATGTAATCGGTATCTCTCTGGGTGGAAATGCGTTACTAAAATGGCTTGGAGAGCAAGGTAAAAAAGCATGCCATATTATTGATGGTGCCGTGACAGTTTCTGTTCCGCTAGATTTAGTAGCAGCTGGAAAAGCTCTAGATTCTGGGTTTAATCGGCTTTACACGCAACATTTTCTTGGCACGCTGAAGAAAAAAGTTCTTAAAAAGCTTGATGATTTTCCAGGGCTTTTTGACGCTGTAGCAGTAGCAAAATGTACTACTTTATATCAATTTGACAATCTGGTGACTGCACCGCTGCACGGTTTTTCTAATACTGACGAATACTGGGCTCTATCTAGCAGTAAGCCTTGGTTAAAACATATCCAGGTGCCGACATTGGTTATCAACGCACGTAATGATCCGTTCATGCCATCATCATCTTTACCTGCGCAAACTGATGTTTCATGTTCAGTTTCGTTAGAATTTCCTACAGAAGGTGGACACGTTGGCTTCTTAAGTTCTCCGTTTCCAGGAAATCTTACATGGCTTCCAGAAAGAGTAGTCAGATTTTTTGATAATCAATGCAAACCATAGAAATAGTTTACAAAAGAATCTGGTTGAAGTTACATTTTTTAAATAATTAATTTCAACGAGTGTTGATAATTATTGTCTTTTTCTTAAAGAAATCTTGCTACTAAAGCCTTCTCAAAATTACCTGTCATGGGAATTTTAACTTTGTGTCCACTACCCGGAGCAACGTCGACTGATTCTCCTTTAAGGTTTTGCATATGAGTAAGTTCAATCACACGATTACCGGAGGGATGAATTATTTCTAGCTTGTCACCAATTTTAAAACGGTTTTTCACTGATATTTCAGCCAGTCCGCTAGAAAGATCGAAACTGGTGATATCTCCTACATATTGACTTCGATTTGATTTTGAATGGCTTTGCAGGTAATTCTGCGTATCATTGGCATGATGCCGCTGATAGAAGCCATCCGAGTAGCCTCGATTAGCCAAGCCCTCTAGTTGGCCTAGCAAAGACGGGTCCATAGGACGACCTGCTACAGCATCATCTATTGCTTTGCGATAAACCTGTGCTGTTCGGGCGACATAATAAAGTGATTTGGTGCGACCTTCTATTTTTAGTGAATCTACACCAATTTGGGCTAGCCTTTCAACATGCTCTACTGCCCGTAAGTCTTTAGAGTTCATGATGTAAGTGCCGTGTTCATCTTCCATTATTGGCATCAGTTCACCAGGGCGTTCTTTTTCTTCTATTAGATAGACTTTATCTGCTTCTGGGTGACGTTTAACGCTGCTACGATCAGTGAATGCCGGTTGGTTGTTTTGTTTTTTAAAGTCAAAATCAATCTTTTCTGTTTCTTGAATATCTCCACTTGCATTTTCTTCGGCTGATTTGACTTTATAGTCCCAGCGACAGGAATTAGTGCATGTTCCTTGATTGGGGTCACGGTGATTGAAGTATCCAGATAGTAAGCAACGACCAGAATAAGCAATACACAACGCCCCGTGGACAAATACCTCAAGTTCTATTTCTGGGCAAAGCTGTCGAATTTGCTCTATTTCATCAAGTGATAATTCACGAGATAGAATTACCCGCGTTAACCCCATCTTGTGCCAAAATTTAACTCCAGCGTAATTTACTGTATTTGCCTGTACAGACAGGTGAATTGGCATGTCCGGCCATTTTTCTCGCACCATCATAATGAGCCCGGGATCAGACATGATGAGCGCATCAGGTTTTAGCTGAATAACAGGGCTCATATCATTAAGGTAAGTTTTTATTTTTGCATTGTGGGGTGCTATGTTACTTGCAACGAAGAACTGTTTTCCCATGCTATGTGCTTCAAGTATCCCAGTACATAACTGTTCCATCCCAAATTCATTATTGCGCGCGCGCATGGAGTAGCGCGGCTGGCCTGCGTAAACTGCATCTGCACCAAAAGCATATGCAGCGCGCATTTTTTCCAGAGAGCCAGCGGGGAGTAATAATTCAGGGGCTTTAAACATGGTGTAGAATTGAAATTAGAATTTGTTATTTGACTTAGATATTAATAATGAATAAATAAAATATTTACTCAAACCTGAGTACTTCGAGATACCTTCAGTATTGTAACATCATGTCTACAGTCCCTACATTTATTCATCTACGTATGCACAGCGAGTATTCTATCTCTGATGGCATTGTACGTATTAATGGCGCGGTAGAAAAAGCAGTTGCCGACAATATGCCTGCACTTGCTCTGACTGATCTATCTAATTTATTTGGCATGGTAAAGTTTTATGAGCGTACCCGTAGCAGAGGTGTAAAGCCGATTATCGGTTGTGAAGTATGGATTACAAACGAAAGTGACCGTGATAAACCTTCACGTCTTTTGTTGTTGTGTAAGTCTTATTCAGGGTATTTGTTGTTATGCCGCTTGTTGTCACGTGCTTATCGTGAGAATCAATATCGTGGTCAAGCTGAGGTTAAAAAATCCTGGTTCAATAAAAATGAATTTGGGACGCAGGGATTGATTGCTTTATCTGGAGCGAACTTTAGTGAAATAAATATGGTTTTGATGCAGGATAATTTTGATCAGGCGAAAATATTTGCACAGGAGTGGTCAGATCTATTTCCTAACAATTTCTACATAGAGATACAGCGGGTAGGGCGTAATAATGAAGAAATAGTTTTACAGAGCTCTCTAGCATTGGCTTCATCCTTAAGTTTGCCAGTAGTTGCGACGCACCCAGTACAATTTTTATCTCCTGATGAATATACAGCGCATGAGGCACGAGTTTGTATTTCTGAAGGCTATGTGTTGGGCGATCGTAGACGAGAGAAAAAATTTACAAAGCAGCAATACTTCAAAACCCAGGCTGAAATGGAAGCATTATTTCCAGATATTCCAGTGGCCCTTAGTAACAGTGTAGAAATAGCTAAACGATGTAATCAATTATTGGAATTAGGGGTTAATCGCCTGCCATTATTTCCCACGCCAAATAATGAAAGCCTTGAGAAATATTTGCATGATCAGGCATTAGAGGGCTTAGGGAATAGAATGAAATCACTATTTCCTGATCAAGGTAAACGTGATTTAAAAAAGGCACAATATCGTGAACGTTTGGATTTTGAGATTACTACTATCGTACAAATGGGTTTTGCTGGATATTTCCTGATTGTTTCTGATTTTATTAATTGGGCCAAGCAGAATGAAGTTCCAGTAGGCCCGGGGAGAGGATCAGGTGCAGGATCACTTGTCGCTTTTTCTCTTGGCATCACTGATCTTGACCCCTTGCGTTACGATTTATTGTTTGAACGTTTTCTTAATCCAGAGCGGGTGTCCATGCCTGATTTTGATATTGATTTTTGTCAAGATGGACGGGAGCGAGTGATTGAATATGTGAAGCAGAAATATGGAGATGAGAGTGTTTCGCAGATTGTTACCTTTGGGACTATGGCAGCGAAAGCAGTAATACGTGATGTTGGTAGGGTATTAGATTTGCCGTATAACTTTGTTGATAAATTGGCAAAGCTTGTACCATTTGAATTAGGCATGACTTTAAAGAAAGCCCGTGAAATAGAGCCACAACTGAACGAACTCGCACAGGAAGAAGAAGAGGTGCGAATATTGTTGGAACTCGCTGAAGGTCTCGAGGGAATTACGCGCAATGTCGGCATGCATGCTGGTGGGGTACTGATAGCCTCAGGAAAAATAACTGATTTTTGTCCGGTGTATTGTGCGGAGTCTACTGACTCAGTGGTAAGCCAATTGGATAAGGATGATGTAGAAAAAATAGGCTTAGTAAAGTTTGATTTTTTGGGATTGAGGACCTTGACTATACTTGACTGGACTGTCAGATATATAAGGCAAAGAGATTCTAAATTAGGCATTAATAAGGACAGCGTTATCCCCGAGAAGATTTCCCAGGAAATTTCTAAGTCAGAAACAGGAAATCATGGCTTCATCTCTCTGGAGAGCCTTCCTCTGGAGGATCCGGAAACTTATGCCTTACTGAGAAAGGGAAATGTCGTAGGAGTATTTCAGTTCGAATCTCGTGGTATGAAAGATTTGTTGCAAAAGACTAAGCCAGATCGTTTTGAGGATATTATCGCGCTAGTAGCTTTGTATCGACCGGGCCCAATGGATTTGATTCCTGAGTTTACTGAACGCAAACTTGGTAAGCGCGTTGAATACCTTGATCCTCGCTTAAAGCCTATACTTAGCCCAACTTATGGCGTAATGATTTATCAGGAGCAAGTGATGCAGATTGCTCAGGTAATAGGCGGTTACAGTCTTGGTAGCGCTGATTTATTACGACGAGCAATGGGCAAGAAGAAAGTTGAGGAAATGGAGCAACAAAGGGATGTCTTTGTTGATGGGGCCATAAAGAATGGACTGACTAAAAGTAAGGCGGCAGAGCTTTTCGGCTTAATGGAAAAATTCGCAGGCTATGGGTTTAATAAATCACATGCAGCAGCCTATGCTCTGATTGCATTCCAAACTGCATATCTTAAAGCGCATTACCCATCAGAATTTATGGCTGCAACCTTGTCTTCCGATATGGATGATACCGATAAAGTACATTCACTTTTTGAGGATAGTGTAGCTAATCATATTCCTGTTCTTCCTCCGGACATTAATTTGTCTGTTTACCGTTTTATACCTATTGATGGAAAAATAATACGTTATGGGCTAGGAGCGGTGAAGGGTACAGGTGAGTCTGCCATTAAAATTATTGCCAGAGAACGTGATCAAGCAGGGCCATATACTGACTTATTTGATTTTTGTCAGCGCGTGGATAAGAGGGTTGTTAACCGCCGGGTATTAGAGTCACTGATTCGTGCGGGTACATTTGACTCTATCAATACACATCGAGCAGGATTATTCGCATCTGTTGGTATCGCATTAGAATCAGCTGAGCAAACTAGTCGGGCAGCAAACCAGGTAAGTTTATTTAGTGGAGATGATGTGGCTTTAGAAAAGCCAGGCTTGGTCAACGTCCCACAATGGGGAGAAAAAGAGAGATTACAGAACGAAAAAATGGCTTTAGGATTCTATTTGAGCGGGCATCCTTTTAATATTTACACAGATGAATTGAAAAATTTTGTACCTACTCGGTTAGATAGGTTGAATCCACAAAGGGAGCCGCAGCTTCTGGCTGGTATTATTTATTCCATTCGTATTCAGATGACCAAACGTGGCAAAAAGATGGGGGTGATAGTACTAGATGATGGGAAAGCACGTGTGGAGCTAGTAGTTTATAGTGAAATACTTGATGCAAATAGAAATTGGCTGAAGGATGACCAGTTACTAGTAGTGGAAGCAAAGGTTAGCAGTAAGGGAGATAACGAAGGGAGTGGTGGCGGATTACGTATTACCACTAATAAACTTTTTGATTTGGCCGGAGCTCGTTCCTGTTATGCGAAAAGTATAAGGATTCATTGTAATGGATCATCAAATGCCACTAAGTTAAAAGACTTGCTGGCACCCTATCGCAAGAATGTAGATTCTGCTTCTAACAGTGGAAATAACAATTTTTATTGTCCCGTATCAGTAACTTATAATAATCAGGATGCGGCTTGTGAAATAGAATTAGGTGGTGAATGGAGTGTAAATTTGCACGATAATTTATTACAATCTTTATCAGAGCATTTTCAGGCAGAGAATGTGAAGGTAATTTACTGATCGCATCTGTTCAAGCCATATCTACTAAGAAGCATTGAAATGCACTTATGTTAAGTACTCTTGGTTTGACTTTTGAGCAGGTCTGGCATACAATTCTCGGCTTCCTTTAGACACGCAGAAACAGCCTTGTGAAAACATTTTCAGCTAAACCACACGAAGTAAATCACGACTGGATTGTGATAGATGCAGCCGATAAAATATTAGGTCGTCTTGCTAGTGAGATTGCACACCGTTTACGTGGCAAGCACAAACCAATATATACACCTCATGTAGATACAGGTGATTATATTGTCATAGTTAATGTAGATAAATTACGTGTCACAGGCAATAAATTAGAAGATAAAATTTATTATCGTCATAGTGGGTTCCCTGGTGGAATTTATGAAACTAGCTTTGGAAAAATGCATGCACGTTTTCCTGGAAGGCCACTAGAAAAGGCAGTAAAGGGTATGTTACCAAAAGGACCGCTTGGTTACGCCATGTTGAAAAAGCTAAAGATTTATGCTGGTGCAACCCACCCGCATACGGCACAGCAGCCTATTCAACTTGACATAGGAGTTTAATAAGGAATATGAGCACTTACTATAATTATGGTACTGGACGGCGTAAAAGTGCGGTAGCACGTGTTTTCATGAAGCCAGGCAAGGGTGCGATCATTATAAATCATAAGCCTATTGAAGAATTTTTCTCACGTGAGACCGGGCGCATGATTGTTCGTCAACCACTTGAATTAACTGAGAACCTGACATCATTTGATATTATGGTAAATATTTCAGGTGGAGGTGAATCAGGCCAGGCGGGTGCAGTACGTCATGGAATTACGCGAGCACTTATAGATTTTGATGCAGATCTCAGACCAGTATTGAGGAAAGCGGGTTTAGTTACACGGGATGCGCGTGAAGTAGAGCGTAAGAAAGTAGGTTTACGTAAAGCGCGTAGGGCTAAACAGTTCTCTAAACGATAATATTTTGTGGATAACAAAAAAAAGCCGCCAGAAATTGGCGGCTTTTTTTGTTTGTTGCTTTATAATCGTTAGACCTTATCTTTCATATAAATGTAAATAGGAAATAAAACTATTTAATCTGATTAATAGATAATCTGGAAATTCTATGATTAAAGTCGGAATTGTTGGTGGGACTGGATATACCGGTGTTGAGTTACTGCGAATATTGTCACAACATCCTGAGGTCGAAATACAAGCTATTACATCTCGTAAGGAAGCAGGGGTAGCAGTTGATGAGCTATTCCCTGGTTTACGTGGAAAGGTAAAACTAAAATTTAGTGATCCGGCCAAGACAAAGCTAGGAAACTGTAACGTAGTATTTTTTGCCACACCTAATGGTGTTGCAATGAAACAGGCAGCGGAGCTGCTGGATGCCGGAGTGCGAGTAATAGATCTGGCTGCAGATTTTCGTATCAAGGATGTACTCGTGTGGGAGAAATGGTATGGCATGACTCACGCAAGCCCAGAGTTGTTGGAAGAGGCTGTGTATGGTTTGCCTGAGGTAAATCGTAATGAGATAAAAGAAGCAAGACTAGTAGCGAATCCGGGTTGTTATCCAACTGCTGTGCAGCTTGGCTTTTTACCGTTGATCGAATCTGGAATTATAGATGCAGATCACCTTATCGCCGATGTAAAGTCGGGGGTTTCTGGTGCTGGGAGAAATGCTGAGATACATGCACTATATGCGGAGGTCTCTGATAATTTTAAGGCTTATAGCGTACCTGGGCACAGACACTATCCTGAAATTAAGCAGGGCTTGTCTAATATATCGGATAAATCGGTTGATTTAACCTTCGTGCCGCATCTTACTCCTATGATCCGAGGCATTCATGCCACTCTTTATGCAAGACTTACTGAAAGTGTTAACTTGCAAGAATTATTTGAAAAACGCTATGCAAATGAACCATTCGTTGATGTTTTGCCTGCTGGCAGCCATCCAGAAACCCGTTCAGTAAGAGGGTCTAATTTTTGTCGTATTTCTGTACACCTTCCACAGGGGGGAGATACTGTTGTTGTGTTGGTGGTAACAGATAACCTAGTCAAAGGTGCAGCAGGGCAGGCGGTACAAAATATGAATCTAATGTTCGGTTTTTCCGAAACACTTGGTCTAAATCAAATCGCACAGATACCTTAAACATAGTTAGATGGAAAGTATTAAAGGAATCAAAAGAAAGTTTGGAGTATTTGCGCCACAAGTTTCAGTGCGTCCGAATATTCCATGGTATTTACGGTGGCTGGTAATCATAACTCTTGTGGTACTAGTACTCTTATTGTGCTGGGTCATGTTTGATGCCGGACGAATAGTTACTAATTTGGACAAGAATGGAATAAGCCATGAAAGTGATCAGTTATCCAATTCTAATAACCGTTTAAAAGGGGAGAACGATAAATTGCGCGCACAGGTAGCTGAGTTTCAGCTGCAAGTGAAAATGGATAGCACTACAAAAAATAATATTACTAAACGAATTAATGTACTAGAAGATAAGAATGACCAGTTAAAAGAAGAATTGATTTTTTTGGAAAATCTTGTATCTGGGAAAGGGAAGGCTGCTGGAAATATCTTTATTTATAATTTTGAAGTGAAAAAAAGCCAAGTTCCCGGGAAATATGGCTATAACTTATTATTATTACAAGGTGGAGAAAAAATTAATGACTTCCAAGGGAAACTGGCTTTTACGGCTCACTTGTGGCAGGATGGAAAAAAGGTAAAGATGCCCATTGCCATTAAAGATTCTCCTCATGAGTTTGATTTAAAATTTAATATTTACCACCGAGTAGAGGGGTCATTTGAAGTGCTGCCAGATACTGTAGTAGAAGGTCTGGAAGTAAAGGTGTACGAGAATGGTAAAAAGAAGGCAAAGTCTGTGCGGTTAGTTAATTTGTCCTAGTGAGAGAGAATAATGTTTGGAAAGAAATCAAGTAAGCCTCGAGGCGACATTGATACACTCGTTGGTGCCGAAACTAGTATTCAAGGTGACATAGAGTTTAGCGGTGGCTTACGTGTAGATGGGAATATTCGTGGGAATGTTATAGCGATAGGAGAAAATCCAAGTACTCTTATATTGAGTGAACAGGCAACGATCGAAGGTAAAGTACAAGTTTCACATGCGGTTATTAACGGAACTATAGTTGGACCAATACACGCATATGAATATCTTGAACTGCAACCTAAAGCCAGGGTGTCGGGTGACGTTCATTATAGAGTCATTGAAATTAAATTTGGGGCAATGATTGAAGGTAAACTTGTTAATCAGAGCAGTTTTGAATCAGATGAGAAGGTTGTAGAGACTTTGTCAGCTACTAGTGAATTTCCTAATAATAGTCAGTAATTTTTGCTGATAATTTTAAAAAGAATCTGTTATGAACTCGATTACTGAGACAAATTTAATAAATGAAATGCCAGTTCCAATCATTTTTACCGATAGTGCGGCAAGTAAGGTTAAAACCCTCATAGAAGAAGAGGGTAACAATGACCTTAAATTGAGGGTTTTTGTAAGCGGAGGAGGTTGCTCTGGCTTCAAGTATGGCTTTACTTTTGATGAGATGATTAATGAAGACGATACTGTAATGGAAAAGAATGGTGTCAAACTATTAGTTGATCCAATGAGTTTTCAATATCTAGCTGGTGCAGAAATTGATTATCAGGAAAATATACAAGGTGCTCAATTTATTATAAAGAATCCAGGGGCTACTAGTACCTGTGGTTGCGGCTCTTCTTTTTCAACATAAATAATTTAGAATAAAATATTGTGGAAGACAATTATATAAATCTGATTGTCCATTCCATCCTATCTTCAAAAAAAATCTAAATTTAAGCTTGGTAGATTGCCCCAAGAATTCTTTCTCCTTTGGCATTAGTAACGGAAGGAATGCTGCTTGGAATTCCCTCGATGGTTTGTTTTGCTAGCCAGGCGAAAGCAAATGCCTCTAGCCAGTCAGCATTTGCACCCAGTACGTCAGTAGGAGCCACTTTTTTACCGGGTAGTGAAATTTTTATTTTGGAGGTTAATGCTATATTTCGAGCGCCTCCACCACACAGGTAAACTTCTGTAGTATCTGGAAACCATATCAGAATTGCATCGGCAATTGTTCTGCTAGTGAGCTGCAGTAGGGTTGCTTGCACATCTTGAGGACTTTCATTTCCAGATAGGTATTTTTCTAACAAGGTCAAATTAAAAACTTCTCTACCTGTGCTTTTTGGTGGAGGAGCAGAGAAGAATTTATGTGACATAAGTTCTTCTAGTAGTGTCAGAATTGTTTCTCCGGACTCTGCCCATGTTCCATCTTTATCATAAATGGTTCCTAGATGACGTTGGCACCAAGAGTCCATTAATATATTACCAGGACCACAGTCAAACCCTACAATCTTCTTATTGGAGGCTAAACTGGTAATATTAGAGATTCCACCGATATTGACAATGACACGATTTATTCCTATGTCTTGGAACAATAATTGGTGGAATGCTGGAACCAGTGGCGCGCCTTGGCCACCTGCTGCTATATCACGGCTTCTGAAATCTGCTACAACAGTTATACCAGTAAGCTCAGCCAGTAACGAGGCGTTTCCAAGTTGGATTGAATAATTGTTTTCAGGCTGCGGACAGTGCCGTACTGTCTGTCCATGACAGCCTATAGCAGTAATGCTCTGTGCTTTTATCTTATGTTTATTAAGTAAATTAGTAACAGTTTTAGCATAGCAATGGGCCAGCTTATTGCTTAGTATAGCCGCAAGATGTAGTTCATTGTTTCCTGATTGATGTAGATCTAGTATCTGGTCGCGTAAATTTTTATCGTAGGGCTGATAAAAGGTATTTAGAAGCAATGGGGGTTGCGAATTAAGGTCTGTAAGGACAGCATCAATCCCATCTAGGCTGGTTCCTGACATGATCCCAATGTAGTAAGCAGGATTGGAATTTTTACTATGTAATTTACTCATCTCTAGACTAAATCTAGTCAAGAAAAGCGAGGTTTGTGTCGCGCAACATATTTAAGCGGACCATTAGTGGGTCTGTGTTTTTCTTGAAAGCAGGTATATTTTTTGCTGCAAGTGGTATTGCGGCAGGCATAACCACCCGCAGAGGATTGCGTTGCACCCCATTTACGCGGAATTCATAATGAAGGTGTGGTCCAGTTGCCAATCCGGTTGAGCCAACATAGCCAATGATGTCCCCTTGGTTAACTCGTTTTCCTTTACGAAGTCCCTTGGCAAAGCGAGACAAGTGTGCGTAGGCGGTAGAATAACGCCCGCGGTGTTTTAAAATAATTAGCTTGCCATAGCCCCTTTGTCTTGTAGAAACTGCGACTTTTCCATTCGCAGTGGCTCTTACTGGCGTGCCCTTGCGTGCTGCATAGTCAACACCTTTATGCGCGCGCCATTTTTTTAGTACAGGATGATAGCGAGAACGTGTAAAACCAGAACTTATCCGAGAGAATTTAAGCGGTGAGCGAAGGAATGCTCTCCGAAGATTTTTGCCATCAGGGGTGTAATAACCTTTTTCTTTATCATTGGCTTTAAAGTATACAGCTTGATAGGTCTTTCCTTTATTAATAAATTCAACAGCAAGTACTCGGCCTGCCCCTGTGAGTTCTCCGTTACTATAGCGTAATTCATACACAACTTTAAAGTGGTCTTTTTTCCGCAGGTCTCGATTAAAATCTATATCAGATGCAAATATTTCGGTAATTTGGGTAGCGACGCTATCAGGTACGTTCGCACCATCCGTTGCGGCAAACAATGAGCTTCTTATTACCCCGGATCTCATTTTAATATGTGTTTCTATATTTAAAGGAGACTTGTTTTCCTTAAAGGTGCCATTAGTCTTTTCTACTAATAAATGTTTACTTCCGCCAGGGAAATATCTTAGTGCTAATAATTCCCCTGTAGCAGTAGTCTGTGCATGAATAGTTTTTCCCGGAACTAATCTGCGCATAGTTTTGATATTTCTGGCATCATGCAAAAACTTTGATTTATCTTCTTTATTTATATTAAGTCGGGAAAGTAGTGATGCTACACTGTCTTTTTTCTGGATACGTTCTTGTTGCCAGAGTATTATGTCAGCATCATTAGTTTGGGGAATATTTAAAAGAGGTAGATCGAGAACAATTTTCTGAACAGGAACATCTTTCAGAGGAGTGTCAGGTGCTATACCAAAAGCTGCTACTACCCCAAATAATGGGATGCTAGATATGATAACTAATCGGCGTAGGTTTTTTTTTGTCAGAGTCATTTGTCTTTATATCTATTTCAGTACTTGCCGTAAGGTAAATTCTATTTGGTTCCTTTTATTGAGGAAGTCTATCACAAGAATAGACCTGTTATGCGCAACTTAGGGCTGCTATAGCTGAGTAAACTCAGTAACATAGATGTTGTGTTAAGTCTTGAGAATCATGACTGAATTTCTTTTCAGAAAATAATTACATGTAATATGTGCTTATTATGAAGGTATAAAGGGCTAGATTGCCTGTGGAAAAATGAGGCATATGCTTTATATTCACAGTATTTTTTTAAACTTGGGTTATATATGTTGAATTCTCTTAAAGCTACATTCTCAAACTTATGCCTCTCATAAGCCTTGACAAAGTCTGTCTGGCCTTTGGCCATCATCAACTATTAGACCGATCAGATTTACAGTTTGATCTGGGAGAACGGATTGCATTGATAGGCAGGAATGGTGGAGGTAAATCGAGCCTGTTGCGTATCATAGCTAATGAAATTAAGCCAGATGATGGTAAGGTTTGGCGGGCGCCTGCTTTGAAGATAGCCTATGTTCCACAGGAGCCAGAGTTGGACGTAACCTGCACAATATTTCAGGAGGTTTCCAAGGGGTTGGGTGCAGTCAGTCAAATGCTTTCTGATTATGACGAAGTCTCTAACTCATTGAGCAGCAGTGAGGGTGATATGGAAGAACATCTTTTTCGGCTGCAGGAATTACAGAGTGCGTTGGACGATCAGGACGGTTGGCGCATGCAGGCAAGAGTAGAGGCCATTCTCCTCAAACTTAATCTTCCTACAGATGCTTTAGTTGAATCTTTATCAGGCGGTCAGAAAAAAAGGGTTGCGCTAGCTCGCGCACTTGTTCTGTCACCGGATGTTTTGTTGCTCGATGAGCCTACTAATCATTTGGATTTTTCATCCATAGAATGGTTGGAAAAATTGCTTAATGATTTCTCTGGAAGCGTAATATTTGTTACTCATGATCGACGTTTTCTAGATAATGTAGCCACAAGAATAGTAGAGCTTGATAGAGGAATTTTAACAACATTTAGATGTAATTTCGCAGAATATCTTATAAAAAAGGCTGAATTTAAGGAAATTGAGGCTGATCATAATCAAAAGTTTAATAAAATTCTAGCGCAAGAAGAGGCTTGGATTAGGCAAGGAATTAAAGCACGCCGAACCCGTAATGAAGGTAGGGTGCGGCGTTTAGAAGCACTTCGTATCAAAAGAGAAGCGCGTCGCGAACAAGTGGCAGGCGTTAATTTAAGTATAAACAAAGGGATAGACTCTGGCCATATGGTGGCTGAGCTTGAACATGTAAGCAAGAGCTATGGTGATAAAGTCATAATTAATGATTTCTCTTGCCGCATTATGCGAGGTGATCGGATAGGATTGCTGGGGCCTAACGGAGCAGGAAAATCAACCTTATTAAAATTGATATTGAACAAGTTGGATCCGGATACAGGTAAGGTTCGACTAGGAACAAAGCTGTCAGTTGCTTATTTTGACCAAATGCGCGAGCAATTGAATGAAGAAGCAACCTTAATTGAGACTATTAGCCAGGGTTCTGATTTCATTGAGATCGGTAAAGTTAGAAAGCATGTCATTAGCTATCTGGAAGATTTTCTTTTTGCTCCGCAGCGCTCCAGATCACCTGTAAAAACTTTATCTGGTGGCGAGCGAAATCGGCTTTTATTAGCACGTTTATTTTCACGCCCTGCAAATGTACTTGTGCTAGATGAGCCTACCAATGATTTGGATATTGAAACCCTTGAGTTACTTGAAGCATTACTACAAGATTATGTAGGTACGTTGTTTCTGGTAAGTCACGACCGGTCGTTCCTAGACAATGTGGTAACTCAGGTGATCGCATTCGAAGGAGAGGGGGTGTTGCAAGAGTATATGGGTGGTTATGAAGACTGGGTACGTGCAAGGAATCTTCTGAAAGAAAGTGCTGAGAAGGTTACACGGCCGCGGAAAAAAGGCTCGGTAGTAAGAGCACCAAAGCCGATTTCTCAGCCCAAGCTAAGTAAACATGAGATAGATGAGTTGGAGGTATTACTAGGGAAGATTGAGCTCTTGGAGCAAGAGCAGGCAAGTATTACCTGTAAATTAAGTGATTCTGAGACTTATCATGATTCTCCTGACAAAATAGTAAAACTACAGATTCGCCTTGCCAGCATAGAAAAGGAAATTATGAATTATCTTGCTAGATGGGATGAATTAGAAACTAAGAAGCTAAAGATTGAGAGTAATTCATATAATTAGCATCGGAGCAGGTTCTATAAGTGCCTAAAATTATTGGATATAAATCCGAGGTTAACTATACTTCCTTCTCATATTTAAATAGACCTAACAAATAGAGCTATATTGAGAAGAAACTTCTCATATTTAAATAGGTCTTACAAATAGAGCTATATCTGGAAAAAACAGACAGTCTTTGAATGACAACTGCATTTGCAACTAGATTAGAAAAAACAGTATAATACCGGCTTAGATTTGGCCTGGTGAAGTGGTTTTAATCCTGTTTGTCACAGATACTTAGCGAACCATAGGGCGCGCTACTACTTCGTTGAGCATAATAAATAGTTTTAAAAGGGGTGTACATAATGATGAAATTAGCAACAATGAAAATGCTGCTATGTAGTTCACTTTTAGTGATTTCCGTAGCAGCGCAAGCAGAAGGTGACGCAGCTAAAGGTAAAAAGAATACGGTAATGTGTGTTGGTTGTCACGGGATAGATGGTTACCGTACAGCTTTTCCGAAAGTGTATAACGTTCCAAAAATTGGCGGGCAGCATCCAGCATATCTGGTACAAGCACTTCAGGCTTATAAAACAGGTGCCCGTAGTCATCCTAGCATGTGGGGAATTGCTCAGCATCTTTCCAAGCAGGACATGGAAGACTTAGCTGCTTATTATGCTGGTAAATAATTTTTGATATAAAAACAAGGAAGTTATTATGAAAAGTTTTTTGATTACCGTATTTAGCGGTATGTTTTTACTGATTTCTGGGCAATCGCTTGCTGGTGACATTGAGGCGGGCAAGAAAAAAGCTGCAGAAGTTTGTGCTGCCTGCCATGGCCTTGATGGAAATAGTCCTAATCCCGCTTTCCCAAAACTTGCAGGGCAGTACGAAACTTATCTTGAAAAAACTCTAATTGCATATAAGACAGGTGAGCGTGAAAACGCAATTATGGGTAGTATGGCTGCAGCCTTAAGCAAGGAAGATATTGAGAATTTATCTGTTTATTTTTCTAGCCAGAGTGGGCTAGCAACTAAGAAATAATTGGATAAATAAATAAGACTAAGAACCATTAAATTATTTTGTTTTTAGTTTAAAAATAGGGCGCATTAGCGCCCTATTTTTTTTGACACATTCTTTCATTTATCTAGGCATTCAAAGTAGATTGATGAATCCGGTGCAGATTGGTTACGTTGTGCTTGCCACAGCATTTCAGCAAGGCACTCCATAACTTGGTGCATTGTTTCATGCTCATCTTTATTTTTCTCTTGTAAGCGGTTAAACCGTTCTCTGATTCCAGAAGGTTGGTCGATAGAGAGTTGCTCTTTGATAGCAATATGCATACTCATATGAAGGAATGGGTTAGTGTTTCCCATTTCAGGTGGGTAGTCTTTATCTTGATATCTCTCCGTATCATCTAATATAGAATGATATTCCGGATGTAATAGAATAATACTAAGTGCAATTTTTTCCATATCAGAAAGTAATTCCTGATGGTTATACTTGTGCCAAGTATCAAAAAAAAATTGACGGGACTGATGCCTAGATAATTTATACATTCAAGGTGTGTCTTTTAAATTTGAACAGTTTATTCTCAAAGTTTTTTCTCTTTAAAATCGCACATATCTTCAATGATGCACTTCGTGCATTCAGGCTTCCGTGCTTTACATACGTATCGTCCATGTAGGATTAGCCAATGATGGGCATCCTGATGAAACTGTTTCGGTACGAATTTTAAAAGTTTTAGCTCCACCGCGGATACATTTTTGCCGGTTGCAAGACCGGTTCGGTTAGATATACGAAAAATGTGAGTATCTACTGCAATGGTTGGTTTGCCAAACGCAGTATTTAGGATTACGTTAGCAGTTTTGTGTCCTACCCCAGGTAGTTCTTCCAGTTCCTCCATAGTCTGTGGCACAGAGCTATCATGGTTTTTTATAAGAAGATTGCAAGTTGCTAAAATATTTTTTGCTTTGGTTTTATATAGGCCAATACTTTTGATATATTTTCTTAATTCGGTTTCTCCAAGGGAGAAAATATTTTCCGGCGTATTGGCTTTTTGAAACAGTACTTTTGTCGCAATATTTACACTTTTATCAGTCGCCTGAGCTGATAGCACTACTGCTACTAGTAACTCAAATGGCGTTCTATAGACCAGTTCAGTAGTCGGATTTGGATTTGCTGCCTTAAGGCGGGAGAATATTTCAAACCGTTTGGATGAATTCATATATAACAGCTGAAATATTATCTAACATAAGTAATTTATATCAGACTATTCAGTTCTATTGAGTTATTTTTTGTTTCGGCATAGATTTTATAGCCGAAATATAGTTAGAGGGCTTGAATTTTTCTATTTGTTTCGTAAATTTTTTAGCTTTATCTTCTTTTTCACGTTCCAATCTTTTTATTCTTCTCTCATATCGCATCCTTAAGTGATCGGATGATTTTTTTTCGAATTTATTTCCATATTTAAGATCTTTATCACTCGCTATATAAGGATCATCAACCTTTTTCTTAAGTGGAATTATTATTATGCAATCAACTGGACATGGAGCAATACAGAGTTCACATCCAGTGCATTCTGGAGCAATTACTGTATGTAATTTTTTAGACGCGCCGACAATAGCATCTACTGGACATACTTGAATACAAAAGGTACAGCCTATACAAGTTTCTTCGTCTATAAGTGCAACTGATTCTGGTTTAGGTAACCCATGCTTGGTATTTAGAGGCTTGGGTTCTACTCCTAGTAGAGCAGCTAATTTTTGTATACCTTCTTCATTACCAGGCGGACACTGATTAATATCAGCAAGACCCCCTGCAATTGCTGTGGCATATGGTTTGCAACCTAAGAAGCCACACTTTCCACATTGAGTTTGCGGTAATATTGAATCAATTTTCTCTATCAGCATTTTTCTGTAGGGTTATAGTCTTTTACTTACAAGCAGCCTTAACTACATCACGTACTAGTTTTGGGCCCTGATAGATTAAGCCCGTGTAAATTTGTATTAAACTGGCCCCTGCATCCATTTTTTCTTGTGCGTCAGATGCGCACATAATGCCACCTACACCGATGATAGGCACAGCATCTTGAAGTACAGCATGTAATTGACGAATGATGTTGGTAGAAATTTTTGTAAGTGGTGAACCACTTAGCCCACCAGTTTCTTTTGAGTTAGGAAGATTCTCTACTTCGCTACGCGATAGTGTTGAATTAGTAGCTATAACGCCATCAATTTTGTGCTTAATAAGAAGCATGGCAATCGATGTTATTTGTGTTGATTCAAGATCAGGCGCAACCTTTACAACTAAAGGGGTATATTTTCCATAGTCGTTTGCAAGTTTAATTTGTTCAGATTTTAGTGTGTTTAATAAGTGATCAAGCTCTTCAGTATTCTGTAATTTTCTAAGATTTGGGGTATTAGGCGAGGAAATATTGATTACGATATAACTTGCATAGCAATATACTTTTCGCATGCATTCTAAGTAATCGTCACAAGCTTTTTCCATTGGAGTATCATAATTTTTACCAATATTTATTCCAAGTATACCTTGGTAGTTTGCTTTTTCAATATTTTGCACAACAGCATCTACACCATCATTATTGAAGCCTAATCGATTAATTATTGCATTAGCTTGTGTGATTCTGAATAAACGTGGCTTAAGGTTTCCAGGCTGAGGGCGAGGTGTAACGGTACCAATTTCAATAAAACCAAATCCAAATGCAGCAAGTGCATTGATGTACTCTCCATTTTTGTCTAGTCCTGCAGCAAGTCCAATAGGATTTGGGAAATCAAGACCCATAATATTATGATGTTCACAGTCAACTGAACGGTTATGGAGTAACCTGAATTCGTGGGCATATTTAATCGCACCTAACGTGATTCTGTGCGTAGTCTCAGGATCGAGTCTAAAAAGTAGTGGCCGTAGTAGGGAATAGAGCATAGCTCTAATTCTAACCTGAAAAGTTGAATGAATCTCTTAGAACAGTGAATTTGTTACGTTCTTACCAAATTATAGGAGATAATTGTTCTATTTTTCTCTATCTGATTTAGGCAAGAATATTTATGAAAATATCAATCCTTCCGTTTATTGTTTTTTATCTTCTAGGTAGCGGATTTAGCTATGCAGAAACCGAACTAAATGATCTTAATGAGAAAGTGGAAATATTATATTTTCAGGGTGATTATGTGGGTGCGATCAGAGTAGCTAAAATGGCTCTGAAGGTTGCAGAGAGAGACTTCGGTCAAGATCATTTTAATGTTGCTGCAAGTTTAAATAATCTCGCGGAAGTATATCGCGCACAAGGTCAGTATGCTGTGGCAAAGCCGCTCCTTAGACGTGCACTTCTAATTAATGAAAATGCTCTTGGGCCGGATCATATTGATGTAGCTTTGAATTTAAATAATCTTGCACTTCTACTTCACGCACAGGAACAATATACAGAGGCAGAATCTTTATATAAACGCACACTCGAAATTAAAGAAAAAATCCTTGGTTCAGATCATTCTGATGTGGCAATAAGTCTAAACAATTTAGCTGCTTTATATTCTACTGAAAAAGATTATAAGCAGGCAGAGAAGCTTTACAAACGTGCGATGTTAATTAATGAGAAAATTTATGGGTTAGATCACCTGAGTGTTGCCACAAGCCTAAATGGATTGGCTGTACTTTATGAGGAAAGGGGAGAATATGAGTATGCAGAGCCATTATATAGGCGTGCATTAAGAATTGTTGAGAAAGAACTTGGACCCGAGCATCCTACTGTAGGAGCAAGTCTAAATAACTTGGCATCATTGTATTCTATCCAAATGCTATATTCTCAAGCAAGACCACTTCTTAAACGTGCTCTGAAAATTTGGGTAAAGACGCTTGGTCCAGAACATCCTAATGTAGCCACAGTTCTTGAAAATTTAGCGCAGTTACAGCGAAAGACTCATCAAGATGCAGAGGCGGATTTAACAGAGAAGAATGCAGCTAAAATTCGGGCTATGAAACGATAATTTATTAAGCCATTAGAGAGTGAATCTCAGGAACTGAGATATAGATAATTAATCTGTTTAATTTGCTCATTCCCTCCAAATCTAATTTTATAATAGCTGAAAATTAGAGTTACATTTCATTTTCAGACTGTAGTATTATTTTTTTGTAGTACAGGTGAATGTAAAAATATGATTCAGTGTAAAGAATTGAAGTATTGATAAAAAAGAGTCATTCAATAGATTAAGTGTCAAAGCTCCATTTCTCAGTTTGATGCGGATGGTTTGCCGACTTCTTTAGTATGCAACTAAATTCTTTTCTTGGAATTTCACGTGCTCCGAATGAAGCAAGATGAGTGGTCTTCATTTGGCAATCAATCATACTGTAGTTCCATTTTTGCAACTGTTTGACCAAGTGTACGAATGAAATCTTAGATGCATTGTCAATTTGGGAAAACATTGACTCACCAAAAAATACGTTACCTTGGGCAACACCATACAAGCCACCTTTTAGCTTGCCATCTATCCAGGTTTCAACCGAATGCGCTAACCCCATTTCATGTAGTGTTGTGTATGCTGAGATCATATCTGGATGAATCCATGTTCCAGCTTGTCCTTTACGTGGAGCGGCACAGGCATGTATAACCTCATTAAAGGCACTATCAACGC
>Ga0209383_1000816_pt1 | contig 20920 bp, 19 predicted proteins | sample CoawatmetaG02DNA_FD_187510 | JGI IMG/M metagenome (GOLD analysis project Ga0209383, IMG submission 187510) | Marine microbial communities from the West Antarctic Peninsula - Coastal water metaG029-DNA (SPAdes) (version 2) | ecosystem: Environmental > Aquatic > Marine > Coastal ... | reverse complement strand
TTTTCTGTGCTGGCGCTGATCTAAGGCGAGCAAAAGAAGAATCTAATGTCCCAAAACTAGATGATGCAGATGACATTAGCTTTTCTCTTAGACGCCTCCACAAGCCTGTAATCTGTAAAATTCAAGGCTCAGTTTTAGCTGGTGCTCTGCTAATCGTTTCTAATTCCACTCATGCAGTGGCAGTGAAAGAGGCTACGTTCTCAGCACCGGAGATTCACAGAGGTCTTTGGCCCTTTATGGTAATGGCAGGTTTATTTAGAGTAATGCCAAAAAGAGCTGGATTAGACTTTATTATGCGTGGCCAACCAATCAATGCGACCAAGGCTGAGCTATGGGGTTTGATTAATCAGTCTGTGGCGGCTGCTGATTTAGAGAAAACAGTTGCTGATTTAGCAAGTGAGTTAGCAAGTTTAGCTCCTGAAACAATGCGGCTTGGTTTAGCAGCCTTCGAAAAACAAGATGCCTTAGTATTTGATGAAGCTCTGCCATATCTGCAAGAACAAATTGCGCAATGCTTTCAAGGCAATGACGCAAAAGAAGGTATAGCAGCCTTTTTAGAAAAACGAAAACCAAATTGGAAATAACAGAGAAATACTATGGACTTAGAATACGGGCCTGAATACCTAGAATTTACAAGTGAAGTTTCAGCTTTCTGCAAGCAATACGAGGGTTTATCGTTTAAGGATGGTCCTAAGACACCCTTTGCTACTTCAGGAGACTCTGATGGCCCTTCAATGCTTCGTACAGAATGGCAAAAAATATTAATTGAAAAGGGGTATTTTGCAAGAGCGGTCCCAAAAGAATATGGGGGTTATGGAGGTGAAGCTGACATGCTAAAAAGCAGAATTATTGCGGCAGAATTTTCAAAATCAAAGACGCCTTCGCCTATGGGAGGTCAAGGAATAGATATGTTGGTTCCTACGCTTCTAGAAATGGGAACAGAAGAACAAAAGCAAACATATATTCAACCTACTCTTCACGGAGAAATGATCTGGTGCCAAGGCTACTCAGAGCCAAATGCTGGTAGTGATCTTGCTAGCCTGCAAACAAAGGGCGAGCTTATAAACGGGGAATGGGTTATTAACGGTCAAAAAATTTGGACGAGCACCGCTCAGTTTTCTCAAATGTGCTTCTGCCTTGTGAGAACTGAACCAGATGCCCCCAAACATGCTGGAATTAGTTACCTATTAATTCCAATGGATACACCTGGAATTGAAATTAGACCCTTGGTAGATATGACTTTAAAACCAGGTTTTAATGAAGTTTTCTTTACTGACGTAAAAATTCCTGAAGGTAACATTATTGGCAAAAGAGGTGAAGGATGGGCTGTTGCAAATGCAACCTTAGGCCATGAAAGAGGCTCGCTCGCTCCACCCGATGCAACAATGAATAGAGTTAATATGCTGATGGATTTAATGAAGAAGGAAACTTTAGATGGGAAGCCTCTAATTGAACACCCTATTTATAGGGATCGATTAATGCAAATACAAGGAAAGGTTTTAGCTCAACAGTCTCATGCCTTAAGACTTCTCTCGGCGAAATTGAACCCAGGCACGGACGTAAAAATTGGGAAAATGATTCAAAAGCTAACTGGAACTGAGCTTCGACATGAGCTAGAAGGATTGGCTATTGATGTTATGGGTGAAATTGGAACTCTTTATGAGCAAAGCCCTCATGTCAAAAATGATGGCACGTGGCAATTTATTTATATGTATTTTTTAGGATTGATTATTGGCGGAGGCACAAGTCAAATTCAAAAAAATATTATCGCTGAGCGCGGATTAGGCATGCCAAAAGAACCTAAAGTACAAGGAGCATAAAATGTATTTCGGACTATCAGAAGAGCAGTCTTTTTTTAAAGACAGCGTAAAAAAATATTTAGAAGATAATGCATCTTTGGATGCTATTAGGCATATTGCTAGCGGTGATGAAAAAAATCTTAGCAAGGAAATTCATCATGGTTTTCTTAACCTTGGAGTCAATGGATTGTTAATTCCAGAAGAGTTTGGTGGGCTGGGATTAGATCTATTATTTGCTGCAGTAGTTTCTGAAAGCTTGGGCTCTAATACTGGACCCATTCCATTTATTGCACCCTATGTTATGGCGCCAACAGCTATTTTAGCTGCGGGCAGCCAAGAGCAAAAAGAGAGATACCTCACACAAATAACATCAAATGAAATAATTTTTGGCGTTGGGTTTAGTGAGTTCGTTGGCAGGCGAAATGATGCTGGGCTTAGTTTTGTAGATGGATCTTTAACTGGAAGGGCTATGTTTGTTTTGGATGCTCAAACGGCAACACATCTGTTGCTTGCTGATCAATTAGGTCAAATTTTTGTTGTTGATGCAAAATCCCCAAATGTTGAGGTCATTCATCTCACAACAGTAGATAAAACTAGGCAATATGCTGAGGTTATTTGTACCAATGCATCTGTAGACCTGCTCGAAAAATCTTGCTCATCAACAGACCCCATCATAAAGGCAATTGATGCAGGAAGAATTATGTTGGCAGCCGATACTTTAGGAGCCTCTCAAACGATGATTGATCAAGCAGTTGATTACTCTAAAGAAAGAAAGCAGTTCGGCAGAGTCATTGGTTCGTTTCAAGCAGTTAAGCATATGTGTGCTGAAATGGTGGCTGACTTAGAGCCTTGCTATGCATTGGTATGGCATGCAGCTCATTGTCATGATCACTCACCAGACGAAGCTAGACTCATGGCTTGTCATGCAAAAGCGCATGTATCAGAAATGGGAAAAGGAATTGCAAAAAAGGCTACAGAAGTTCATGGTGGCATGGGCTTCACTGATTTACTTGGATTGCATTACTGGTTTAAAAGAATAGGGGTTAATCGTCAAATATTAGGCTCTCCTGAATTGATCAGAGAGGAAGCACTGAAATGTCAACTTTAAATTAGCTCTTTGCTAATAGCCTCTTCCAAAAGATGCAGGCGATCATTCCCAAAAAACATATGATTGTTATAAAAGAATGTTGGGGAGCCAAAACCGCCCCTCTCAATTAATTCTGATGAGTTGCTGATTAAGGAATCCTTTGTAGACTGTAATTCAATGTAATTTTTAAATTCTATTGCTGAGAGGCCAGCATCTTCTGCAATCTTAATCACAATACTTTCATTGCTTATATCCAAGCCATTCCCCCAGTAGGCATCAAAGACCTTTTGGGCAAACAATGGTAAGCAGTTTTTTTGCATGGCAAATAGACATCCTCTCATCGCCTTGACTGAATTCACTGGAAATATTTTTGGCATAGAAATACTAATTTTTCTGTGTTTTGCCCATAAGTCTAGATCACTACTAGAATAGTCTAGCTTAAGAAGATTTGGATTTTCTCTAAATTCGTAAACATCTTTATTTACTGAATTAAAAACGCCCCCTACGAGCATTGGCTTCCATATAATTTCTACATTTTGCCTTTGAGATAATGGTAAAATCTCAGCAAATGCTAAATAAGTCCAAGGGCTTGAACAATCAAAGTAGAATTCTATGCAATTAGTCTTATTCATATAAATATTTAAAATTAACTATCTTGTCAAAAAACATACAAATAATAGCAATAATACTTAGTATTTGTTGTAACTGTAGCCACGATCCTGAAATAAATATTAAGGCTAGCATTGCTAAATATAATCTAGCAAATGAGATCTATATAAAAATTACTGAAGAACATTTTTTTCAAGACAAGGTGGTCAGCAGTATAAATTCAAATTTAGTCAAGGCACTTATCAAGCAGCTAGATTCGCAAAAGATATACTTCACCAAAAATGAAATCATGTATTTTATCAATATATTCGAATCTTCGTCCTCTAATATTGAAGTTGCTGCCAGCTATGAGTTGATTAATCTATATTTCAATAGGTTGATTGAAGCTACTAACTATCAAATGAAAGTAATAAAAAAGAAGGATTTTGATTTTTCTAAAGAGGAAGAAATTCTTATCGACGACGATATGAATGAATTTAAAAATAATGAGATTCAACTTAAAGAGGCATGGAGAAAATTAGCAAAAAATGATGTTTTAACCTCAATGCTTGCAGATAAAGACTTATTAGAAGCAATTGAAACGATTGAAAAAAGATACAGGAATAGATTGCGAAGAATATCTCAGAGAAACGAAGAAGATGTATTTTCTATTGTAATGAATAGTTTTGCTGGCTTATTTGATCCTCATTCTTCCTATTTCTCACCAAAATCAGCTGAAGATTTTGAGATGACTATGAGTTTAAAATTAGAAGGAATTGGAGCCCTTCTAACTACAGAAGATGATTATCCTGTCATCGTAAGCGTTGTTCCTGGTGGGCCAGCAGAAAAGACAGGGAAAATTATCCCTGATGACAAAATTGTTAAAGTGATGCAAGTCCAACTACCAGAAGTGGAGGCTGTGGATGTGGTGGGATGGAGAATTGATGAGGTTGTTCAATTGATAAGAGGTAAAGCAGGTACTCAAGTAGAATTAGAAATCATTCCAGCTAAAACAGAGGATTTTAGCGAAAGAAAGTTTGTCACAATAACACGCGAGGAGGTGAAGCTAGAAGAGCAAGCAGCCAAATCAAGAATTGTGGAGATACAAAGAGATTATCAAACTTTAAAAATAGGAGTCATAGACCTGCCTACTTTTTATATTGATTTCAAGGCATGGCAAAAGAAAGATCCAAGCTATAGAAGTAGCTCAAGAGATGTGCAGGAAATTCTAAAAGACTTTAGCTTAAAGGAAGTAGATGCTGTAGTAGTCGATTTAAGAGGTAATTCTGGAGGGTCTTTAGTTGAAGCAAACAAGCTCACTGGCCTGTTTGTTGCTTCAGGTGCAACTTTGCAAGTCAAAGAAAGTAATGGAAAAATTAGATCGTGGGGAGACAGAAACGCTAAGCAGGTCTGGAAAAAACCTATGGCAGTTATGGTTAATAGGTATTCTGCGTCTGCATCTGAAATATTTGCTGGGGCAATTCAAGATTATCAAAGAGGGCTGATCATTGGGCATAGAACATTTGGGAAAGGCACCGTTCAAAAACTAGATAGCCTCGCCTCGGGACAGCTCAAAATTACGGAGTCAAAGTTTTATAGAATTACTGGATCCGGCATGCAGAATAAAGGTATTGTTCCAGACATTATACTGCCTTCAACTTGGGATACTGAAGAGATTGGAGAGAGTTCATTGGATGAGGCTCTTCCGTGGGATGAAATTAATCCGGTGCGCTTCAGAAAGTTTAAAATGGATAGCGGTCTACTAGATCAGTTAAAAATAGTTCATCTTGAAAGAATCGAGGGTGATCCAAATCTACAATATATTTTAAACATAAGAGAAAGGTATGAACTGCAAAAAAATAAAATAGCTATTTCTCTTAATATCCTCAAAAGAAAAGCTGAAAAATTAGAAAGGCAGGAATGGGCTCTCAAAACTGAAAATAAAAGGCGTTCGGCGCTTAGTTTAGATGTATTGAATAATTACAAAGCTCTTAAAGATTACAATGAAAGTAAAGAAGATGTTGATATAGATATTGAAAGCGACTATCTTTTAAATGAGGGAACTCAGATACTTTCAGATTTTCTATATTTAAGTACCAATTTATTACTCACCGAGGCAGCATAATTCAATGAAAATAGTCTCCTTTAATATGAACAGCATAAGAGCTCGGCCACACCAATTAATTCATCTTAGGGATACCTTGGATCCAGATATTATTGGAATACAAGAAACCAAAGTAAACGACCCTGAATTCCCAGAAGATGTGATCAAAGAGATTGGGTACCATCCTGAGTATTGGGGTCAAAAGGGTCATTATGGTGTGGCAATTCTTAGCAAAAAAAAACCCACTGAAGTTCAAAAAGGATTCATCAAAGATAGTGCTGAAGATCAAAAAAGGTTTATTCAGGCAAAATTTAAATGGGGGAAAGTAAGTATCACTGTTATGAATGGTTACTTTCCTCAAGGTGAGAATAGGGCCCATGAGACTAAATTTCCAAAAAAAATTAAATACTATTCTGATCTGAAAAAACATATTAAAAAAACTCAGAAAACCGAAAATAATATCATTGTAATGGGTGATTTCAATGTTGCGCCCTCTCCTTTAGATATTGGCATAGGGGAAATTAATGCAAAAAGATGGCTTAAAGAAGGAAAAACTGCGTTTTTACCTGAAGAAATTGAGATGTGGAATAGTATTAAGGATCTAGGTTTCATTGATTCCTGGAGAGAGCAAAATCTAGATGAAGACTCAATTTACTCTTGGTTTGATTATCGGTCAAGAATGTTTGACGATAATCCTAAAAGAGGCTTAAGAATAGATCACATTATGATTTCAGAAAACCTACTACCCGCAATGCAGCGAACTGGTATAGATTACGAAGCAAGAGCAATGGAGAAACCATCTGATCATTGCCCGGTTTGGATTGAATTAAAATGAAAATTTTTAAAGACTTTACCTTTGAGGCAGCTCATAGATTACCTTTGGTGCCAAAAGATCATAAATGCTCAAATCTCCATGGGCATAGCTTTAAGACTAGGATACATGTCGAAGGTCCAGTAAATGAAATGGGCTGGGTTATGGATTTCGGAGAGATAAAAAGTATCTGTAATCCAATATTTAAAACGCTAGATCATACCTTTCTGAATGAAATTGAGGGCTTGGAAAATCCAACAAGTGAAAATATAGCTATCTGGCTATGGAGTCGCATTAAAGAAAAATTACCAGAGTTATCTTCAATCGAAGTAATGGAGACATGCACCTCAGGCTGCACCTATAACGGCTAACGTCGCTTAGATTGAAAGAAAGACTGCATCAGTTGAGAAGAATCATCCTTAAGATACCCATAGCTGTATGATGTTTTATGATTTAGGTGTTGTCGGTCAAGAAATTGATCAACCGATACAATCGCGCCTGTTTTAGGTTCTAAGGCCCCAAAGAATAGATTATTAACTCTTGCATCAACAATCGCTTTTGCGCACATATGACAGGGCTCAAGTGAAACATAAATATCACAGCCCAATAATCTATAATTATTTAAATGTTGGCTAGCATTATTGATAGCAATAACCTCTGCATGAGCAATAACAGACTTCTTTTCGATAACTTGATTAAATCCTGAGCCACAAATCACTCCATCTTTAACAATAATTGCCCCAACAGGAACTTCATTATTCTTAAAGGCAAGATGAGCTTGCTTGAGTGCCAATCTCATAAAAGTTTCAGAATAATTACTATGAGACATATTTGATAATGAAGCTATATAAAATTATAAAAATTTTGCCCATTCATTAATAGGTCTTCTAGTTGACCGTAAATCATTAATAATTGAATTATCACTTTTATAACCAATTGCCATGCCGCAAAATAATATTAAATCGCTGTCTGCGCCAACAAATTTTTGAACACTTTCCTGCTTAATAGACCAAGCTTCTTGGGCACAGGTATCAAGACCTGCCTCTTTTGCAAGCAACATAAAAGTTTGTAAAAACATTCCTAAGTCAGACCACTGAGGTGGGCCCATTGTTTTGTCGATAAAGCAAAAAAGAGCTGCGGGAGCGCCAAAAAAGCTGAAATTTTTCATAACTTGATTAATGCGAGCTTCTTTGTCTTCCCTTGAAATATTTAATAAGCTATACATCTCTTCGCCGAGTTGATATCTAGAAGTTCTGTATGGTTCTTTAAGATTTTGTGGATAAATTTCATAGGCTGGGGTTTCTGGTTTATCCCAGGCTGACTGAAACTCTAAAAATCTTGACATGCTTTTTTCATTCAGAACAAAAATGTTCCAGGGCTGTAAATTTCCGCCTGATGGGCTATGTGAAGACTTTTCAAGGAGGTCTTTTATTAGTGAGTTAGAAACAGGAGAGTCTTTAAACTCTCTTATTGATGAGCGAGAAAGAACGGCCTCAGAGATATTCATAATTTTTCCTAAAGATTATTAATACAAAAACTCAAAAAAAATGCCTACAAAGAATTATTTTTTATAAGCGATTGCAGTCCAAAACGGTGGAGCGTTACTAAAAGTAATCTTATGTAAGCCAGCATTTTCTAGCATTTCTATAATCTGTTTTTTGCTAAACCTGTGCTCTAATCTGGTTCCAAACCTATCAAGAGCATCAGTTCGCATCATATAAAAGGCCTTACTCCTATAATCACTTAAAGGAAAATTTTGGACATTAAAACCAAGCTTCTCAAAAACTAAGCTCATTCTAGCCAATGGCAGATATATAAAAAAACTAATAGCTTGAGATATTAAAAATTTAACTGGAAATGGAAGTCTAGATATTAATTTTCTTATGCTATCGCTCACAATCCATAAGCCTCTATACCATGATGGTTTATTATCTAAGCTGTAATAAAGATATAGTAAAAAAGGCGCGCCAGGCTTGAGCTTTGAAGCGCATTTATTAAGAGCTTCGAATGTATCAGGGGTATGATGAAGAACACCTAATGAATAACCAAAATCTTGTGATAATTCTTCCAAGGAATTATTAGAAGCTGTAGCGCATTCAAAAGTACAATTACTAAAATTAGATAAGTTATTTCGAGCTTGATTTAAAGCTTCATCACTCGGGTCAATACAATGGAGGCTTCCAACCGTCGGAGATACAAATTTTGCCCAACGCCCCGAACCACATCCCATATCAAAGCCTTTGGCATTAGAAGGCAAATCATGAAATGGAAATATTGAAAAATAGCTATCAAATGAGCTCTGAAGGCTTAAATTGTTCATTGCATGATGGTTAAAAGCCTTCCACTCCTTTCCAAAATCACTAACAACTTTTTCGTCTATATTTTTTTTGGTCATAACAATTTTAATTATAATATTAATTAAAGGGAAATTAGCGATTGATTCAATTAAAGCAGATTTCCCTTATCAAGTTTGCATTAACTTTTTTTACATCAAACTTTTCTTCGGCTATCTTTCTAGAAGCTTTGCCCATTGAAAGTCTTAAATCATTGTTCATTAATTTTTTCATATGCAATGCTGCTGCCTCGCTATCACCTACAGGTACTTTAAAACCATTAACGCCATGCTCAACAGTCTCTTTGCAGCCAGGTGCGTCTGTTGTTAAGATCGGTCTGCCCATGGCCATAGCCTCAAGAACGACCCTTGGCGTACCTTCGTGATGAGAAAGTAAAACAAAAACACTAGCCAGTGCAATAGTTTGCTCTGGGTATGAGGAAAAACCATGATACTCAATCCCATATATTTTTGACCAGTTACTAATAATCTCTTGTTCATCAATTGAGTCAGAATGGTCATCTGGATAACCATAAAGTAAAAATTTTGCATCAGGATAATCTAACTTTACTAATTTTGCTGCTTCAGCATATTCAAGCAGTCCTTTAGATTTAATGAGCCTAGAAATGCAAAGAAACACGGGATCAGAAATCAATTTTACTTGGGTGAAGATATCTAAATTTACACCTGAGCCATTCATCATTCTGATTTGTTCATTCTTAACAATTCTATTTTCTAAAAACACGGCTCTATCATCAGGGTTTTGAAAAAAGACCAAGCGATACGATGGCATTGAGATTTTTAAAGCGGTCACAACTAAAAACTTTTTGAATTTTCCGAAGCGTGATTGATTATTAAAAATATGGCCAGTGCCTGTAATCAATGCCGTAGTATTTTTAATATTTAAGAAATATAAAGAAATGCCTGTCAAAAAAACGCTTTTTAAAGTGTACGCAATAAGGATATCAGGAGAGATATTCTTTAAATTCTTTTTGATACTAAAAAAACTGACGAGTGAGTCTAAAAAATTCATTGTTTTTCTTTTGAGAGCAAGCTTTGAGAAGTGCACCCCATTAGAAAGAAAGGTATCTAAAAATTGTTCCTTAATATCTGGAGCTAAAATATGCACATCGTAATGTATATTTTGTAAATCACTGATGAGTTCTTTTCGAAACCAATAAACAGTATTGCCATCACCTGAGACAATAACAGCTTTTTTTTTCAAGGAATTCATAACTTTAGGGAATGCAAACGTTAGAACAATTCAAAATAAGGTTTTTCAGACGTTAGGTGAAATTGCTTATTTTTTTTACTATCATATGCAGATTTTGGGAGTATGCGAAAATCTGTTGAAAATCGAATACTATTACTTTTATTTAATCCTGCACCATGAATTAAGTTCCCAGGAAAGATGCTGGAACAAAATTTAGGAACAAGCATTTCAGTGGATGCGTCTAAGTTAACACCCGAAACAATAGTCTTAGGACTATATAGGTAGCCAATTTTATGGCTAGCACTGCCTTTTGGAGTTGATTCCTCATCTTTTTGAGTTGTTTTAATCTCCTCATCAGCAATTAATTGAGATTGTGGAATAAATCGTAAGGTATTTGCTTCCACAACATTTAAAAGAGGAGTCCAAATATTATATGCTCTCTCCATATTAGGACCATAAAATGTCTCACGATGCCATCCTATGGCTTCAATCAATGGGTTGCCGGCATTAGGGCGTGCTGCTCGAAGATAAGAGTTAGTTTGAATAAAAAAGTCTTCTTCGTTAATTTCTTTTTGAATAGACTCTTTTACAGCCCCCGCTATCTTGCGATTAAAGTCTAGGTCACATAATTTCTCTTGGAGCTCAAGAACAATTTCTCTAAAATCTTCGATCTCCATTGAACTATAGGCATCAGTAGAATCAGTAAAATGAGCTTGAATTAAGTCAATCAAGCTAATCAATACTGATTGATCGCTATGAGGAACAATGCATATGCCTGATTTACTATAAGGTGAGCTTTTATTAAGATTGTCAGAACTCAATTGGAGGTTTTTCATATAAATCTTATTTAAAAATTATTTTTTAAAACGTGCTTTAGCTGCTCTCTCGCAAAAAACTAAATCTTCTTGCAAAAATTCAACTAGCACCCCTGTTTCTAGAAACTTTTTGTCAATAGCCTCCTTAAGCTCAGTAAAAATTATTTTTACATCTTCATGATTTTTCATTCTGATTACTTCATCAGTGTTAAGTGAGCTTGTATCTCCAATTGATTGATATGACATTAGAAATTTATTTGCAGCTGAAATCAATTGGGTAACTATTTTTTCTTGTCGCGGGGAATTCCGTGGAATTAAATCAGCAGCAATCAAGAAAGTTGCTGCACATCTCTTGCGAAGAAATTGGGACATAGCAGATTGATCTTGATCTTTATTGGATTCAATATATCTTTGTATTGTCATAGGCTCATCTTCATTGAGGCTTGCATCAGAGCAATTTTGCACCAAAATTAAAGATGCTAGTATTGGAATGAGAAACTTTTTCATTGAAATCTCATAATAACATAGTTGCCTTGTTTCCTGCGTCACATGGATTGATTTGAAAGGCTCTTACTCACCGCTCTCAATTAATTTTTTTAAAAAGTCAGAAGAAATTTGAACTTCATAGCTTGTTTTCTTTTTGGCAAGCAGTAAGCTTATAGCAATAATTCATCTAATTAGAAGTATAATTAACTTTAAAATATATGAACAAAATTGCATTTCTTACCTGTGGTCGATCAGACTTTAGTATTTATTTGCCTCTGATCAAGCAATTAAAAAGACGTAAATTTCACATTACCATTATTGCATTTGGGTCGCATGGCTCTGATTTATATGGTGACTCTTTGCAAGAGCTTAAAATCGCTAAAGCTCATGAAATCATTGCAATTAACTCACTAAATAAAAGATTCTCTCCAAATGAAGTTTTATTATCTATGTCTAGTACCATCAAGAAATTTAGCAAGGTATGGAAAAGTAGGCAATTTGATTTAGTGTTTGCTCTCGGCGATAGGTTTGAAATGTTTGCTGCTGTTGCTTCTGGAGTTCCATACAATGTAACTTTTGCTCATATGCATGGTGGAGAAAAAACTCTTGGTGCGATTGATGATGTATTTAGACATTCAATTACTCACATGTCTAAATTGCATTTAGTCTCAACTAATGTCCATAAACGTAGAGTTAATGATCTTATAGGAAATAACGATTACAAAAATATTCATAATATTGGATCAATATCTCTCCATAATATTTCAGCAACTAAAATGTTAAAAAGAAATAACTTTCTTGATGGGATTGGGATGCCGCATGCTCCATATATTTTGGTAACCATTCATCCAGAGACTATTGACTTAAAAATGAATGCAGGCTTAATCTCATCAACTCTTGAGGCTCTAGATACAGTTGAATTAAATAAGCTTTTAACGCTTCCGAATAACGATACTAATTCCGATATTATTAGGAAACAGATAGCAAAAAGAAAAGGCAGGAAGGATTATTTTATTTTTGAATCACTTGGAGTGGATGGTTACTTCAATGCAATCAGACATTGTCAATTTATGTTTGGAAACTCGTCAAGTGGGATTATTGAATCCATGCATTTTGGTAAGTATGCAATTAATGTTGGGGACAGGCAGTTAGGAAGAGAGGCGAATAAAAATATCCTTCATGTTCCTGCTAATAAAGAAAAGATTATTAAAGCAATGGGGTCAAAAAAACTCAAGTCAGATGCAATCTCAGGCTCTGACAGATTTTTTGTAAAAAATGCTCCCGAAATTTCTGCAAAAATAGTTGAAAATTACTTGAAATAACTAGTTTTTTTTCAAACTCTTGTTGGAAATAATTTTTTCGTTCTGTTTAAAATCTTGGGTGGCTTGACTACCTATCAAAATCGGAGCCATCATAGGTGAGATGCCGTCTCCAGGACGTTTTGCAGTTAAATTTTCTTTGGTATAGTAGTCGCCTAGTTTAATTTTTGTTTTAGCAACAATAGATTTTCTAGCTATTTTAATATTTTTTAACTCTGATTGACTAGGAATTTTAATTCCATCACCCATGCACTGCTCAACGTCTCTAATTCCCTTAACCATATTTAAAAGCTCTTCAGGCTCCAGGCTTGCTTTGTGGTCTGGCCCAACCATATTTTTATCAAGTGTAAAGTGTTTTTCAATAACGCTTGCTCCAAGAGCAGCGGCTGCAATTGAAACTGAAATCCCAGCAGTATGATCGGAGTATCCTACCTTAGTATTAAATCTTTCTTTTAAAGTGTTCATAGCTCGTAAATTAACATCGGCTAGAGGACAAGGATATTCTGTGGTGCAATGAAGTAGAGTAATTTTATCAACTTCAAGCCCTTTTGCATTCATACATTCTAGGGCTTCACTCACCTCTTTCTCGGTGCCCATTCCAGTTGAAAGAATAACAGGCAGGCCTTTCTCCGCAATAGCAGACAACATAAAATAGTTTGTTAGATCTCCGGAAGGCACCTTAATTAAATCGCAGCCTAAATCTATTAAAAAATTTAATGAGCCTTCATCAAAAGGAGTGGATAAGAAATTAATTCCAAGTTCTCTACAATATCTAATAAGCTCAATATGATTTTCTTTAGTTAACTCTAATGATTTAAGCATTTCAAATTGATTACTATAATTTCCAACTTCTTTCTTTTGATATTCTGCTAGCACCCCTTCTTGAGTTGTAAGATTTTCTGCTGAAAATGTTTGGAATTTAACAAAATCTGCTTTAGCTAAGTGCGCTTTCTTAATAAGTTTCTTTGCAAGTTCAATATCTCCATTATGATTCACGCCTGCTTCAGCTATGATGATGATCGGAGAATTTTGCTTGTCATTCATTATGGTCACTCGTTATGTAAATCATAACTTATTATAGAACAAAACAGAGTTGAGATACTTAGCTAGGCATGGCTTGATTTACACAATCTTGAAAAACAATAAGATCGATATTTTTAGTCAATTAAATTCTTGCGAATAAATTTAGCGGGACTGCCAAAGTAAATTGAATCAGATGGAATGTCCTCAAGAACCAAACTTCCGGCACCAATGATGGAATTAGGGCCCACAGAAATGCCCGGTAAAATAGTTGAGCCTATTCCAAGAGCAGAAAGTTTGCCAATCTTGACATTGCCGCCTGTAGCAGAATTGGGTGCGATACTAGAGAAATCCAACATAGAATTATCATGATCTAATGAGCTATTAGTATTCACAATACAATGATTGCCTATTGAGGTTGATGTGTTTACAACGGAGCCAGCCATTAATACGTTGCCAGCACCTATTGAAACATCCATGGCAATCTGTGCTTGAGAATGGATACAATTGATAAAATTAAAATCTTCACATAAATTATTAATTTCTTGGGATATCTTCTCTCTTGAGTAATTATTACCGACAGCAATAACTCCACCAAAGATTGAATTTTTCTTAATTAAAGAAATAAGATCCTTGTCTGCGCCTAAAACTTTGTGATTTAAGATTTCTTGCCCCTCATCTAATTCATTATCTATGAAGCCTGCTATCTCATACTTTTGTTCATTTGAAATAATGTCAAGGATAACTTTTGCATGACCCCCTGTACCAAATATTAAAATTTTTCTCACTTACTTAATTCTCCCAAAAAAAAGAATGCACTTTTTTTAATATACTTTATTAGAGACTTCCTTTAAACAATCTTTGAGTTGAGCTTGCCAGTCATCTTGTTTTATCTTAAATTCTACAAATAATTTATTGCAATCCAGAGTTGAATTAAGAGGTCTTATTGTTTTTGAGGGGTAGTCTTTTGAAAGAATAGCCTTTACATTGGGTATTTTATTAATGGCATTTAGTTTATATGCATCCTCAAAAATTTTCTTTGCAAAACCATTCCAAGATATAAAAGGAGATCCGCAGTAATTATAAGTACCCCAAGAGATATTTGGATCACTAAAAAAAGATAATGCTATTTTTAATAAACAATCAGCTATTCCTTTTGCTGAAGTTGGGCCTCCTAATTGGTCGCTTACCACGCTCAATTCATTTTTATCCTGTCCTAGTTTAATCATTGTTTTCACAAAATTATTTCCATAAGAACTAAATACCCAACTTGTTCTAAGAATAATATGATTTGGTTGATTTATTCTTACTTGCTCTTCGCCAGATAATTTACTGGCACCATAAGAATTCATTGGTGAAGTTTTATCAATTTCCTTGAATGGAATGCCTATTTTTCCGTCATATACATAGTCAGTTGATATATGAAAAAAGGGGATTCTTAATGCTTTACTAGTTTTAGCTAAATTTTTTACACTTAACGAATTCAATTTATGAGCTTCTTCTTTTTCTAATTCAGCCTTATCTACTAATGTGTATGCTGAAGCATTAATAATTAAATCAGGATTTATTTTTAGAGCAATATTATTTATAGATTTGATAGAATTTATATCAAATTCATTTCTTCCAAATGCAAATGTTTTTATTTTATAAGCTTTAGCTAGATTTACTAACTCGTTAGCAACTTGCCCATTTTTTCCGATGATAAGAATTTTTTTCATTCAGTATTTACTGATTAAGTATTTTTTTAATTCCACTACAAATTTCCTCTATGTCTTCATCAGTTAGAGAGTAGCTACTAGGAAGGGTGATGGCTCTTGAAGCAATATCATAGCAATTAGGATTTAGTTGGGCAGAGCCAGTTTTATATTTTTCATAGGCCGGCATGGAAGAAAGCGGATAAAAGAATGATCTGGATGGTACTCCTAAAGTGGCTAGTTCTTTTATAGCGCTTTCTTTAAGAATTTTATGAGACTCACCAAATACCAAGGTTGTTGCCCATACACCATTGAAGACATCTAAATTTTCTAAGTTCATCTGTATATCATCTACTTCCTTTAGTTTATTTTTATACTGATGAAGAAAATATCTCTTTTTTTCAATAAGTTCATCTATTCTTTGAAATTGTGCCCATGCCAGACTAGCCTGAAGGTTTGAAGGCATATATTTTGGCGTGGCTTCTAAAATATAATAGGGTATGTCTTTAGATCTACCATGATCTCTTAAGAATTTTGCTCTCTCATAAATATCATCATCATCTATCAATAGGGCTCCTCCTTCACCTGTTGTCATGGTTTTAGTTCGGTGGAAGCTGTGAACACCGCCTATGCCAAATTTTCCTGCTCTCATACCTTTGTATTTTGAACCAAGAGCTTCTGCAGCATCTTCAATGAGAGGAATCTTAAACTCAGAAGAAATATTTTCTAATTCTTCCATGTCACCCATATTGCCATATAAATCTACAACAATGATGGCTTTTGTTTTATTAGTAATTCTACTTCTAACTGAAGAAGGATCTAGGCACCAAGTGTTTGGATCTATGTCTGCAAAAACAGGAATGGCATTTACATAAGTAACAGGGGCAACTGATCCAGTCCAGGTGCAATCAGGTACAATTACTTCATCTCCTTCTTTAATGCCCAATGCTAAAAGCAATAGATGTATTGCATGAGTGCAACAGGGAGTCATTAAGCAATATTTTCTTCCATGCCATTGCGCAAAAGAAGATTCAAATTTTTCAACATAATTATAATTATCCCAGTCATTTAGCATCATTTTCGCAACAGTTTCTCTTTCAAGATCTGTTATCCATGGACCGGCCATTTTTGTTGTATTTACCAAAGGTATTCTCCTTAATATATGAATTCTACTTCTTTTATTATTAATATTTAGTTTTAGAAATATTAATATGATTAGTTAGTTTAATTAAAATCTCTTAACAAAAAAAACATCATTCAAAAAAATTAAATAGTTCATATACAAAACGCTTGTATACTAATTATAACGCTTGTATATTAATTGTAATACCATTAAAAAAACATATGCTGTTCTTTAAAATATCTTTATAGTTATTTTTATCATCTAACAAAAACTAAAAATTTATAAAAATGCTTTTTACTCAGTCAGTCTTTTGGATTTTTTTTGTTGTTGTTTTTTTGTGTATTATTCTTAATTCTTTCTACATTAAAAAGATTGCTTTGCAGAACTCCATTCTTCTGATGGCCAGTTATATTTTTTATGGATATTGGGACTGGAAGTTTTTAACCTTGATATTTATATGCACTCTCCAGACTTTTCTTCTTGCTTCACTTATATCATCTACTGATTTAAAGAAATTCTATTTATGGACTAGTATTAGTTTCAATTTACTGATTCTAGGTTTTTTTAAATATTACAATTTTTTCTTTTCTGAGCTAACTCTTCTTTTTCAATCTTTAGGGTATGAAGGATCTTACACCACTTTGAAAATTATTCTTCCTGTAGGTATTTCATTCTATATATTTCAATCACTAACTTATGTAATAGATGTATATAAAGAGAAAATACCTACTGAAAAGAGCTTTCTTAACTACGCAACATTTGTTGCTTTTTTTCCACAATTAGTAGCAGGACCAATTGAAAGAGCCAGTAATTTACTACCTCAATTTGCAATGATAACCACCATTAATTCCTTAAATTTATGGCAAGGTATAAAGTTGATTATATTCGGTCTTTTTTTAAAATTAGTAATAGCTGATGGTTTAGCGCCATCTGTTGATTCAATTTTTAATGATTATAAGTTATTAGATGGTGGTACTTTAGCACTCGGAGCCATCTATTTTTCAGCACAAATTTATGGAGATTTTTGTGGCTATTCTACAATTGCAATAGGTGTTGCAAAATGCCTAGGTTTTAATCTAATGACTAATTTTGATACTCCTTATTTATCTTTTTCTATTCAAGAATTTTGGAGAAGATGGCATATCTCACTAAGTAGTTTTTTCAGAGATTATGTTTACATACCATTAGGAGGTTCAAGAGTTGGAGAAAGAAAGACATTCCTGAATACGCTGATAACTTTTACAACTAGCGGTCTTTGGCATGGAGCTAATTGGACTTTTATATGTTGGGGTTTATTTCACGGAATTACCTTAGTCCTCCAAAGATTTTTTAATAAAAAGAATCTATTCTCTTTCATGGACTCCTCAACTTCTATAGGTAAGTTTCTTTCTTGGGTGGTAACTATCCTAATAGTCATAAATTTTTGGATATTTTTTAGAAGTGACAGTATAGATATGGCAATAAATTATATCTCTTTAATGTATCAAAATATAAATATTCCTCAGGCTTATACAAACGTGTCATATTTATTGATTATTTTGGCTGCTATAGATTTGCTTTGGAATGGTAATACAAGGCTTGAGAGACCTATTTTTAAATCTGCATTTCTAGAGCTATTTACTTTATCTTGCATGTTGGCAGGGATCTTTTTCTACGCTTTTTTCCATGGCACTGACAATGCTTTTATTTATTTTCAATTCTAGAATTACCAATTTTATGAACAATCAAACTGTAAAACAACGAAGGCCATTCACGCTTTCAAATATAGTATTTTACTTAGGTTTCTTATTTTCTTTATTATTGATAGCTTTCTCTTTTTTTAAAATACAAGGCTCAGGAAGTGTCACTTATTTAGTAGAAAAAGCAGATGTTATTGAACATTATTTAATGATCATATCAGTTAGCTCACTATTTGGTTTCTTATTTATCTTAGCTTTAAAGCTAGAGACAGAGGTTAAAAATAAGATCGCTTCTCTTCTGGTTTTAACTCTTCCTTGGATATTTATATTTGAACTTTATTTAGAAACAGAAAAATATAAACCAGTAGAAAATCCTAGAGTCTCCAAAGCTTCCTCTATCGGAATAGATTTTGATACAAGAAATCCTTTTGAAATTATAGAAGGTATGAAGAAAAGAGGAGTTTATGCATTTCCAAATGTAACTCCTTATTCTTTACTCTCTTCTGATGGACTGGATAGCACACAAGGTAGAATTTTTCCTTTAGGAACTATATCTGATTCATTAACTGTTATTTCCAATGAATCAGGATATTTTCCCATAGTTCATATGGATGAACATGGTTTCAATAACCCAAAAGGCTTATATGTTGAGAATGAAGTAGATATAGCTCTGGTAGGCGATTCTTTTATAGAAGGAGGAAGCGTTGAGACATCACAAACAATAGCGGGTGTATTTAGAGGTTTTGGCTTAAAAGCATTAAACCTAGGTAAAGATGGAAATAGCCCTTTATCTGAATTAGCTATTATTAAAGAATTTGCTGAACCTTTAAAACCTAAAGTGGTTTTATGGTTTTATTATATAAATGACTTAGATAGGACACAAAATGGAGGCGATAATTTGGCACGTGAGATGACGTCTCCTTTCTTAAGAAAATATTTAGATAACAAATTTAGTCAGGATCTAATTTATAAGCAAGAATTGGTGGATAAAACTTTAAAAAATATGTTTTTATTAAAAGAAGAATTAAAGACTGCTGGAGAAGTATTAAATCCTTCTTTCAATATTTTAAATCTAATTAAATTAAGGAATTTAAGAGAGAAATATTTTTTACCTAGATCAAAATCTTCATATATGGAAGATATAAGCAATTTTGAGTTAATAGTTACTAAGGCGAATCATTTGGTTTCTAGTTGGGGCGGCAAGCTATATATTGTTTACCTGCCTCCTCATAGTAAATATTTTTATAATGTTCAAGACCCCTCTAAAGAGATTTTATTAAGTTCTAATAATCTGATGAAAATACCATTTATTGATCTTCATGAGTCTGTGTTTAATGATGAACCTGACCCTTTATCTCTCTTTCCTTTCAGAGAATTTGGCCACTATACTCCAGAGGGTTTTAATAAGATTACAAATGCTTTGTTTAAGAAATTAAAGGAAGATGAGGCGTTATGAAGGGATACTTCTTTTTAAATATTTATCTGCCTAATTTTTTCATCGAGCTTTCGATTTAAAATTTGAGTATTCTCGGTAACTAGTTTGTAACTGTAAAATGGCTATAAATCACTGCTTTGAGAGTATTATGCTACTCCCACTCAATGGTAGCAGGGGGTTTGCTAGAAATATCATAAACAACTCTGCTAACCTCTTCGATCTCATTCACTATTCTATTGGACACAAGCTCTAAAAATTCATATGGGAGTTTTGCCCAGGTTGCTGTCATAAAATCAACCGTGACCACAGCTCTAATAGCGATGACATCTGCATATCTTCTTTCATCGCCAACCACTCCAACTGACTTTACGGGTAAGTAGGCGCAAAAAGCTTGACTCACTTCATGATATAAACCAGCTTTTGATAGCTCTTCAATAAAAATTGCATCTGCTTCTTGAAGAGTTATAACTTTTTCAGCAGTAATTTCTCCCAATATCCGAACCCCAAGACCAGGGCCTGGAAAAGGATGACGATTGATCATTTCAGGAGGTAAGCCCAGCTCTAAGCCCATCTTTCGGACTTCATCTTTAAATAAATCACGTAAAGGCTCCACCAGCTCCATTTCCATGTCATCTGGCAGCCCACCAACGTTGTGATGCGATTTAATAACTCGGGCTTCATTTGATTCGGACCCCGATGACTCAATAACATCTGGATAAATGGTGCCCTGTGCTAAAAAATTAATCTCGTCTTTTAATTTTGCAGACTCATTGTCAAAAATATCAATGAAAGTCCGTCCTATAATTTTTCTTTTCTGCTCTGGATCAGACACTCCTTTAAGATGTCTATGAAAAATCTTTTTGGCATCTACAACAATTAAGTTCAGATCAAGCTTTTCTCTAAAAAGTGATTCCACGTCTTCTGCCTCATTTTTTCTAAGCAGTCCATTGTCAACAAACATGCAAATTAGATTCTGACCGATGGCTTGATCTAATAACATAGCTGTAACTGATGAATCTACACCACCAGACAACCCAAGCAAAACCTTTTGATCGCCAACTTGTTTTTTAATCTTACCAATTTTTTGTGCTATCAATCCGTCCATCTTCCAGCCTGGGGTAGCATTGCAAATCTTGATAACAAAGTTCTCTAAGACAATACTGCCGTCTTTGGTATGCGTTACCTCAGGATGGAACTGAAGAGCATAAATTGGTTTGTCAGCATGCTCCATAGCTGCAATTGGTGCAGATTCAGTAGAGGCTATTAAATTAAAAGCATCTGGAAGAGAGGAAACATAATCACCATGACTCATCCATACATCGATATTAGAGCCAATATCAAAGCCATCAAAAAGACTAGAAGCATTTTCAATGGCAATTTGAGCATGACCAAACTCTTTAATTTTTGACGACGCG
>Ga0209383_1000814_pt1 | contig 20929 bp, 26 predicted proteins | sample CoawatmetaG02DNA_FD_187510 | JGI IMG/M metagenome (GOLD analysis project Ga0209383, IMG submission 187510) | Marine microbial communities from the West Antarctic Peninsula - Coastal water metaG029-DNA (SPAdes) (version 2) | ecosystem: Environmental > Aquatic > Marine > Coastal ... | reverse complement strand
GGAGAAAAAATCATTATATTTAAATAAATAAGTTATATTCAATGAAAATAAGTTACGCAATTACAGTTTGTAATGAGTTTATAGAGATCCAGCGTTTATTAGGATTTTTATTAGAAAATAAACGTGATCAAGATGAGATAGTTATTCTATATGATTCAAAAAATGGTTCAAAAGAGGTTGAACAAGTATTAGATCATTATAATTCAATCATAAAATATTATACTTTACATAAATCACCATTTAATAACCATTTTGGTGATTGGAAAAATTTATTAACCTCTCTTTGTACTGGAGATTATATTTACCAAATAGACGCTGATGAAATAGTTTCAGCTTATGTTTTAGATTTTCTCCCTGAAGTTTTATCACATAATGATGTTGATGTACTTAAAGTACCTAGAATCAATACAGTAGAAGATTTAACTCAAGAACATATCCAAAAATGGGGTTGGAGAGTAGATGAAAAAGGATGGGTTAATTTCCCAGATTTCCAATGGAGAATATATAAAAATAATGGTAAAATAAAGTGGAAAAATAAAGTCCATGAGATACTTGAAGGATATAATATTGTATCTTATTTGCCAACTGAAGAACAATGGTGTCTAAAACACCCTAAAACAATAGAAAGACAAGAAAAGCAAAACTCTTATTATGATACCTTATGATTTTTTCAAGAATATTAGATAATAAACTTTATAACATTAAAGAAGTAAATCAATTAGGCTTTGAAAAGTTTGAAGGATTAAGAATACCCGATGAGTATTTAGAACAACAAGAATTTACTGTATTTAGAGCAGCTTGGGGGATAGGAGACTGGGGTATAATATCTGTTATGCCCCGATTATTAAAACAAAAGTATCCAAAGTGTAAAGTTTATATTCCCTCTAAAAAATTAATTAAAAAATTATTTAATGTAGATACAAATGTAATGTATCATATTTTTAAAAATAATCCTTATGTGGATGAATTCAAAGATGAAATAAAAGGTGAAATATTTCATGACCATTATAGAATTTATGATAAAGATAATCCTAATATTCCATTAATTGAACAAATGTTAAAATTCTGGCAATTTGAAAATAAAGAATATAAAGATTCTCAACCTGAATTATATTGGACTGATGAAGAAAAAGAATTAGGGGATTATATAATACAAAAACATAGTAAAGACGAATTTGGGTGTTTACTCATTTCAGAAAGATTTGGTACTCAATTTGGAAAATTTGATCAATCTTCATTTGAAAAAGATACCAAAAATATTACTAATGTTTTAAAAGAAAATGATATCCCATATTTTTACTGGTCAATAAAACCTTTAAATAAAACTCCTTTTAACTTTATTAATAAAGCTTTAAATCTAAGACATATAAATTTAAGAGTACAACTTTATATTAAATCTAAAGCAAAATTAAATATAAGTAATCAATGTGGTACTAATCACTTAGTAGTAAGATATTCTAAAGTATATGAGTCCCAAAGACAATCTTCTTTACAACATAATTTTATAAAAGAAATAAATTATCTATGAATAAAAAAGTAATATATACTGCTATATTTGGAGGATATGACCAATTACCAGATCCAACATTTAAACCTAAAGATTGGGATTTTATTTGTTTTACTGATAGTGATATCCAATCAGATATTTGGGATATTAGAAAAGTTCCTGCTATATATGAAGACTCTACTAGAAATGCTAGAAAATATAAAGTTTTACCTCATAGATGGTTCCCAGATTATGATTACAGTTTATGGGTTGATGGAAATATTATAATAAGAGATAATATAAATGATCTAATTCCAAATTATTTACAAAAAGTAAATTTAGCTGTCCATGACCATAATCAAAATCTTTTAGATCCAAGAAATTGTGTTTATAAAGAAGCTGAAATAATATTCCACTTTGGAAAAATAAATGGTAATTATAAAGATAATCCTATTCTTATAAAAAATCAAATGGAAAAGTATATTAAAGAACAATACCCCCCAAATAATAGTTTGGCTGTCACTATGCAATTATTAAGAAGACATAATGAAAAAGATTGTATTAAAGCTATGGAACAGTGGTGGGAGGAAATTAAATATGGAAGCAAAAGAGATCAATTAAGTTTTAATTATTCATTATGGAAAACTAATATGTCTTTTAATTATTTTAAAGGAGATTCAAGAAATAATAAATATTTTTTAAACACTGGTAAACATAAAGGAAAAAATTAAAATGATTAGTATAGTACAAAATTTTATATGCACCCAACCTAAAAGATTAGAAGTTATTCAAAAAGAAGTTCCTAATATGGCTAAAATATTTGGAGATTATGAATTTTTTATTAATTATAATACAACCCAATATTTTAATGAAGTATATAATACTTACCAAAGTAACATTCCAAAACTAAACTTCTATAATAATTTAGATAAAAATTGGGGGGCCATTACTTTAGCTCTTCTTCAAAAAATTACTACTCCTTATGTCTTAATTTTATGTGAAGATTTTGAATATCGAATTAAATCTAATGAATGGAAAGATATAATGGATGAAGTAATTAGTAAAGATATAAAATATATGCCCTTAGGAAGATTATGGAAATATACAAAAAAAGAATATTGGAGTGGGTATGATAAAGGAAAAAATTTATGGCTCTACCCAGCATCAAAATCTCCAGGATCATCTTTATCAGTAGATGCATTATATAAAACAGAATTATTAATAGAAAAATTAAAGGAATTACTTTTACATAACCCAAAAAGATTTCCTTTACATTTACCTCATCATTATGAAGATATATTTCATGAACCTAATGGTGTTAGAAAATGGGGAGATAAAATTTTATGTGCTGTCCCTAAAAAAATAATATGGATGCATATACAAGAAGAAACAGAAACTAATTTAAATAAATAAAATGAAAAAGAATATATTATTTACCACACATTTAGATGATAATTTTATTGATGGAGCCTTAGTCATGTTATACTCAATGAAAAAACATGTTAAAGATTTTATGGACTATCCTGTAAAAATAATGCATAGTACTAAAATAGCTGGAATTTCTAAAGAAAATCAATTAAAATTAACAAAACTAATTCCTCATATACATTTTGAAGATATTAATAAAGATGAGTATATTAAAGCTCCTGTTAAATATCCAAAACACAGAACTGCTTTTTTATCATTAGAATGCTTTAGACCTACAACTTATGATAAAGTATTCTTTTTTGATTGTGATATGCTTTGTATAAAAGATATATCAGAAGGAATAGAAAATTCTCCATCAAACCAAGTTTCAGGTTGTGGGGGGTCCTCAAATGATATTAATTGTGGGTTATTTGTTGTAGGTAAAAAATATTTAAATAAAAATACTTACAACAAACTAGTAGAAAGTATTTCTTTATTTGGTGAATCAAGATTATTTACTCAACATATGATAAATCATATAATTCCTTCATTTAATTTATTACCTGAAGGTTATAATTGGAAAGTTTCTCCTGAAGGAAATTTAACCCATAATTATAAAATAGCAAATGATACTAAAATAATTCATTGGGCTGGTGCTCTTCCATCAGGTAATAGACCTGTATTTAGTAAACCCTGGCAGCAAGATGAAAATGAAAATCAATTATCTAAATTATGGTATAAATATAAAAAAGAAATGTTAAAAGAAATAAAAAAATAATAGGAATTTTAAATTATTTTTATTAAATTAACTATAAATTATGGAAAAGATATATTCAAAAATACAACCTGATAAACTATTACATATTATAAATAGAATATCAGAAATAATAGATAGGAGTGATGTTGTGCCTGAAGATAACTTTATTCAATGTGCAACTTTAAATATGCCTAAAGGTAAATCATTCCCCCCACATAAACATATAACTAAAGATAGACACTATCCTAAACAAATAGCTCAAGAATCTTGGGTAGTAATTAAAGGTAAAGTAAAATGTATTCTTTATGATTTGGATGATACTATTATTGCTACTCCTATATTAGGACCTGGGGATGCTAGTTTTACTTTAGAGGGAGGTCACACATATAAGATATTAGAAGAAAATACAATAGTATATGAGTACAAAACTGGTCCTTATGAAGGACAAAAACTAGATAAAACTTTTATTGATGGTTAAAATTAATTTAGGTTGTGGGTGGAGAAATTTTGATAAAGATTGGATTCATATTGATGGAGGTGATTATGATCATTTAGATTATACTGACATCACTAAATTAGAATTTGAAAACAATTCAGTTGACTTAATATATGTTAGTCATGTATTAGAATATTTTGATATAAATGAGGTAAAACAACTACTTCAAGAATGGCAACGAGTATTAAAGCCTGAAGGAATACTAAGAATAGCAGTCCCAGATTTTGAAACTATGACTAAGTTATATCATGAAGAAAAGGTAACCTTAAAAGATATTATAGGACCCTTATATGGTAGAATGCCTATGGGGGATAAAATGATATATCATAAGACAACATATGATTGGAAATCATTATATAGTTTATTATATTCAGTGGAATTCTATGATATTAAAAGGTATGATTGGAGGGACTATGAAGTACATAGACAAAATGATGACCACTCTCAATCTTATTTAAATCCAAAAGGAGATAAAAATAAAGGAACATTAATAAGTTTAAACATAGAAGCAAAGAAACAAAATAAGTAAATATGAAAAAAATAAAGTATAATGTGTGGCCTGTAGGAAAATTACCTAAAGAGTGGCAAAGACCTGAATTAGATCAATTAAAAGAAAAAGGTTATGACTGGGAAGATCCACGTGATGTAATTGATATATTTGAAAAAAAAGTAGCTAAATTTGCTGGTAGTAAATACGCTGTAGCAGTTGATTGTTGCTCCCATGGATTACTTTTATGTATGAAATATTTAAAATGTAAAGATACTATTACAATCCCAAAACATACCTATATATCAACTCCAGCACAGATTGTCCATGCAGGATGTGATGTTGAATTTGAAGATTTAGAATGGAGTGGTATATATCAATTAAAACCTTATCCTATATGGGATGGAGCTGTTAGATGGCAAAAAGATATGTTTGTTGGAGGGGATAATTTACAAGTTGTTTCTTTCCAAATTAAAAAAAGAGTACCAATTGGAAGAGGTGGGATGATAATGACTGATAGTAAAGAAGCTTATGATTGGTTAAAATTTGCCTCTTATGATGGAAGAGATTTAAATAAATATTATGCGGATGATGATTTTAAAATGGTAGGATGGCATTTTTATATGACTCCTGAAGATGCTGCTAGAGGTATACTTTTAATGGATCAAATTCCTGACTTTAATGAAGATACAGGACATTCAAATACTTACTCAGATTTATCATCAAAACAAATTTTTAAAAAGTAAAATTATGAAAAAAGCATTTATAACTGGTATTGGAGGTCAAGATGGAAGTTATCTAGCAGAATATCTAGTTGAATTAGGATATGAAGTTCATGGTATTGTTAGAAGAAATTCAACCCCAGAAAATCAAGATCTTAGATTAGCTAATATAGAAGATAAGATTAATACCTATTATGGAGATTTATTAGATCAAGGTGGGATAGAAAGATTACTAGACCAAATCCAACCTGATGAGATTTATAATATAGCAGCTCAGTCTCATGTAAGAATTAGTTTTGATATTCCTCAATTTACTGTTCAAACAAATTCATTAGGTGTTCTTAATATATTAGAAGCATATAGAAGATCATGTCCCAAAGCTAAATTTTATCAAGCTAGTAGTTCTGAAATGTTTGGACTATCTATTGAAGAAGATAATTTTCAAAGAGAAACAACCATAATGAACCCAGTATCACCTTATGGTTGTTCTAAGGTATTTGGTTATAATATAGTTAGAAATTATAGACGAGCTTATGGATTACATGCTACAAATGGAATTTTATTTAATCATGAATCTCCTAGAAGGGGTAGTAATTTTGTAACAAATAAAGTAGCTAAAGCTGCGGCTAGAATAAAGTTAGGTTTACAAGATAAATTAGAATTAGGTAATATGGATTCTTATAGAGATTGGGGACATTCATATGATTATGTAAGAGCTATGCATTTAATGTTACAACATGATAAACCTGATGATTGGGTGGTATCAACTATGGAAACCCACTCAGTTAGAGAAATGTGTAAATTAGTTTTTAATCATTTAGATTTAGATTATAAAAATTATGTAGAACAAAATCCTAAATTTTTAAGACCTGAAGAACTACCTTATTTAAAAGGAGATTCTACTAAAATTAGAACTGAATTAGGATGGAAACCTACTTATACCTTTAAGGGAATGATGGAAGAAATGACAGATTATTGGTTATCATATTTTAAAAAAATTAATTAATATCAAAAAATGAAAATAGTAAAATTTAATAAAGATAAATATCCTTTTGATAAATTAGTGTCCTCACTATATAATTGTGATCTAAATCAACTTAATGATAATAAAGACTATACTTATTTAGATAATAAATCTCTTTTTACTAAAGAAAATGTAGGTAAAGATAGTGATTCTATATTCCATAAAGTATTTTATGATAAATTAAGAGAAGGATGGCCTGAACTAATCCATCTCTATGAAGAATTTCTTATTAAAGAAATTGGAATTCTTTTTAAAGAAGAAGAAGAAATTATATATCAAAAAACACCTTCTTATAGAGTAAATCAACCTGGTGGTAAAGCTGTATATATATCCCATTCTGATGGAGATAAAAATCATAATCATCCAAGTGGAGAAATTAATATATTTTTACCCCTAACTAAAGCTTATGGGAATAATACTATATGGGTTGAATCCATCCCAGGCTTAGGTGATTATTCTCCTATTGAAATAAAATTTGGAGAATTTTTAATGTTTTATGGTAATAAACTAAGACATTTTAATAAAATAAATAATACTGGAAAGACTAGATGTAGCTTTGATTTTAGAATTATCCCTCCTATAAATTATGATGATTCTTATAAAGGAGGAAGTGCTATTTTAGGTAAAGAGTTTTTAGTTGGGGGATATTATAAAAAAATAAAAAAATAAATTAATTTTATGAAAGAAATTAGTAATAATGTTGATTCAGTAGGAATAGTAGGAATGGGAAGAACAGGAACTACCTTACTAAGAGAAATATTAAAAAGCTTATTTCTTCAAGATAAACGAGACCCAAATGATATTAAATCTAAACATTGGTATCAAGATGGAGATGAAACAATGTCTCATCTTTTAATTATGTGTAGAAGAGATTTAAGAGATTCCATAGCTTCTTCTTTTAGAGACTGTCATACATATGATAATAAAAATTTTAATATTCAAACAATGATTAATCCTTACCCTAAGAATTTTAAAATCTATAAAGAACATTATGGGGTATCTAAAGAAGAAATTCTTAAATTAGGTAATAGACTTATGAATGAAGGATGGGATAAATGGAAACCATATGTACATTATATTTTTCATTATGAGGCTTATATGGAAAATCCTCAAAAGATAATACAAGAAATAGTTGACTTTTTTAACTTTCAAAATCCTGTAAGTATCTCAAAAGCTATTAAATCCTCTGAAGATTGGTTAAAAGAACACCCAAAACATTCAAGTTCTTCAAAAGGTAAATCTAATTCTTGGCATGATATTTTCTCCCCACCTCAAGAAGAAGTTATTTTAGATAATTTTAAAGACTGGATGTTAGAATATAATTATATAAAATAAAAAATTATGAAGTTAAAAATATATATTCCAACCTGTGATAGTTATTTATGGTTAATTAAACCCTTTATGTTCCTTTTTAATAAATTTTGGGATGATGATATTGAAGTGGTTTATTTAGGGTATAATCCTCCTAATTTTAATTTGCCTAAAAACTGTACCTTTGTTTCTTTAGGAAAAGATGATAATTTAAAATATTATTCTGATGACTTAAGAAAATATTTTGAGTCTATAGATGATGAATATGTTATTATAACTGTTGATGATTCATTTTTAGTGGATTATACAAATGTTAATCTTTATAATACTATATTAAAATATCTAACAATAAATAAAAATGTAGGAAGAGTAGGACTATCTAGAGATTTAGCTACTAGATCTAATTATTATCTTGATACTATAGATGGGATAAAATTAGTAAATGCTTCACAAGAGGCATCTCATAGAATAAGTTGTGCTTGGTCTCTTTACAAAAAAGAATTTTTAATTAAATTACTTAAACCTGGTAGAACTCCTTGGTCTTTTGAGGATGAGGGAACTCTTCAATCTAAAAAAGAAAAATACAATATAATTTCTACAGCACTCTTGAATCCTATCACTCCTCCTGATAATGCTATAATTCATAATACTAATGCTATTTGGAGAAATTGGTATAAAGATCATAATAGACTCAACTTCCACAACTCAGCTCAAAATACATTACATAAATCTTTGCCTTCCCCTCTTATCAAAGAAATGAGAGATAATAAAATAATACCTCTAAATGTTGATTGTGGGATGATAATTAATAGAGAATGGTACCCTATAACTTAAAATAAATAAAAAATGAAAAAATCAATAGTAATTTTATGGAGAAATGGATTTGGTAATCAATTATTTCAATATGCCTATGGTAAAATACTTTCTGAAAAAAATGGATGGGAGTTAGTCCATAATGGAAAAGGACGTATTTGTGCTGTAGATTTAATTGAATTTGGTATGATTAAAGATCCTCAAGATATAAAAAGAATGGATTCAACTCATGATTGTCAATTATTAATTGATTATAATAAAACACAAGCTATTGAATTAGAAAATCCTCATTTTTATTCTAATCATTTAGATAAAGTTAGAAAATTATTTCCCCCTGTTCCAAAAAGAGATCCTAATGAATTAGTTGTCCATCTTAGATTAGGTGATAATGGTTCTAATGTTTATACTCCTTTTGAATGGTATAAAAAAGCCATAGAAGATAATAATATACAATTTACAAAAATGTTTTTAGTGACTGATGAGCCAAACTCACAAGATGCTCTAAAATTCCAAAATTATTATAATGCTGAAGTATTTTCAACAGCCACTATAAGAGATAATGAGGAACGTAAAAAAGCTGTCCCCCAAACTACTCAGGATTTTAACTTTATTAGACAGTTTAATAAAATTTTACTATCAAGTAGCACTTTTTCCTGGTGGGCTGCTGTTTTAAGTGAGGCTGAAGAAGTTTATTTTAATAATGAATGGCAACCTAATCACTATAATGGTATGATTAAATTGGGAGAAACTAATTATCCTAATTTTAAAGGAATTTGCCCCTTTTCATTAAAAGAATAAAAATTCTTTGGAAGTATTAATAATATTTTTTATCTTAAATAAAAAAATGGAAGACATTAAACAACATACTAAGTATTTAAAATCTCATGGATTTACAATATTAGAAAATTTTTTAAATGGGGAAGAAATTATCCATTATAAAGAATTAATAGATACTTATTTTGCTGGTGGAAAAAATAGATGTATAGGTTATACTAAATCTCCTACATCTACCTTAAAACCTGATGGTATTAATGATCCTCATTTTCAACCAATGAAAAATATATTTTCTAATGATAGATTAATTGATGTAATAAAAGAAATAACTAAAAATAAAGTTAGATATGTCCATCATTTTGATATTCATTTAAACATGCCTGGAGCTAAAGGATGGCATTCTGATGTTCAAAATATATATTATGATGGAGGAAAACATCTTACTAATGATCAAGGAGGAGTATGGGATGAAGAAAATGAAGATTATGGAGTATATAGGATGGCTATTTATCTTCAAGATCATAACACTAACCAAGGTGGTCTTTCAGTTATCCCAGCCTCACATACTATTCCGGAAAATGAAAATAAATTATATAACAATATAGACACTCATCTTTTTGAAGAACCATTTTATATTCCAACAAAAGCTGGTGATTGTGTTTTATTCGATGTTAGACTTCTTCATAAAGGAGGACATTTTCCTCAAGATAGATATGCTATTTTTACAGCTATTGGAACTGATAACAAGTTTAGTAAAGGACATGCTAAAGGAGCTATAGATAGACAAGTAAGGCAAAATTTACAAGATAAGTATATTTTACAACCTTATATGAAGGAACTATTAGAAGATTTAAATATAAAATATGATTATTAAAAATGGAGAATAAGTTAAAAAAATATATTATAGATAATCAAGAAATAGATAGAGTATTTAATACTAAAGAATCTTTAACTTATCCTATAGTGAAAAATTCTAGTTTAGATCTTAACCAAATAGTTTCTAAAATCAAAGAATTCAACATCCCTAGACTAAAAATAAAAGACAATCCATCAATAGCAGTTATAGGAAATTCAGGAACTCTTTTAGAAAATGAATTTGGGAAGGAAATTGATAGCTATGATTTAGTAATTAGATGTAATTTAGCTAGAGTTAAAGGATTTGAAAAACATGTAGGATCTAAAACATCAATAAGATGTATAGCTGGAAAATCTTTTTGGTATGATTTAAAAGGAAAGTTTGAAGCTTTTGATAATGATTTTATTCCTAGTTTAAATGAAACTTTAATAATTAAAGCAACTCCCTTAAATAATGCTATCCAAGGTATAATGAAAAATTTTAATTCAAAAAATACAATTCATTTCTTTACTCAAGAGTTTAAAAATTATTGCAACAATTTATCTAACTCTCAGGATGTGACAGTTGGTTTTTGTTCTGTTATATTAGCCTGTGCTCTCTCAGATAATGTCTCAATTTATGGATTTAATTTTTTTAGAGAAAAAGATTGGGAGAAAAAGCATTATTTTGAAAAAATAGCCCCATATCAACAAGGGCATAATTTTGAATATGAATCAGAGTATTTTAATGAACTCAAAAAACAAAATTTTATAAAAGTAAAATAAAATTAAATATAAATAAAATAAATAACTAAATGAAAAAAGAAAAAATAGTAATAACAGGAGGATTAGGTTATATAGGAACTGAACTTTGTAAACTCCACTCAGGAGAAACTAGGTATAAAAATATTATAGTAACTGACAAAAAGTTTGTATCTGAAAGAGTTAAACAATTAAGAGATTGGGGTTTTAATTTTATTCAAGGAGATATCTTAGATAAAAATTTCATGAAAGAATTGTTAAAAGATACTGATGTTGTATACCATTTAGCCGGAGTAACAGATGTAGCTTACACCAAACTTGAAGAAAAATTTGGACAAAATGAATTAATTGAAAAAGTTGGAATTGAAGGTTCTAGAAATGTAATAAATAATGTTCCTAAACATTGTAAGTTATTATTTCCTTCAACTCATGTAGTTTATGAAGGATTTAATAAAACTAAATATGATGTTAAGGAAAATGAACCAACAACCCCTATTTTAACATATTCAAAAGGAAAAGACCAAACTGAAAAAGATTTAAAAGACTCAAAACTAAATTATACTATACTAAGATTAGCTTCAGTTTATGGATATTCCACTGATACTATGAGAATAGGAATAATGCCTAATTTATTTTCTAAAATTTCTTCACAAAATGGAACCCTAAAATTATTTTCTGGAGGTATACAATTAAAAAGTTTAGTTCCTTTAATAGATGTAGCCAGATGTTTTAAATTTATGGCTGAGAAAAAAGATATTAAAAGGGAAACATTTCATTTAGCAAAAGAAAATATGACTGTTAAAGAAGTAGCTGAATTATGTAAAAAAATTAATCCTAATCTTACTTTAATAGAAACAGATGATGAAATACCTAATTTAGGATATACTATTTCAAATAAAAAATTATTATCAACAGGATTTAAATTTAGATACAATTTAGAACAATGTTTAAAAGAAATGATAACTAATTGGTCTAAACGTGAAATTAGACCTGAATTAGAATATACAATACAAGGAGGTAAAGAGTATATTGATGAAAGAGGAAAAATTAGTAACTATGAATTAACAGAACCTATTAATTTAATTGGTTATATTGAGTCTAAAAAAGGTACAGTCAGAGCTAATCATTATCATCCTATTCAAGAACAAAAATGTTTATTAGTAAAAGGTAAGTATGTTAGTGTTATTAAAGATTTATCTGATCCTAAAGCTCAAGTACATACTCAATTAATTCAAGAGGGTGATATAGCAATTATTAAACCTAATGTAGCTCATACAATGGTCTTTTTAGAAGATTCTATTTTCTTAAATTTAGTAAAAGGAGAACGTGAACATGAAAATTATGGTATTACCCATACTATTCCTTATATTTTAGTAGATGAAAAATTTAGAAAAGAAATAATGTCTAATTATTCTTCTATAGATAGAGCAGGAAAAGAAGGATATTTACGACCTGTTATTTCATTAGGTATGTCTCCTTTAGCTAATAATTTACTTAATTCTCAAGACCAAACTGAGGAATTATATCCTTTAGAAATGATGTATTGCCCAGAGTCTCATAATTGTCAATTATCATATATAGTTCCAAAAGAAAAAATGTTTGATCATTATTTATATGTTTCATCAACTACAAAAAGTTTTAGAGATCATTTTAAAAATGCTGCTAAAAAATATATTAGTAATTTTGATTTAGATAGTAATTCATTTATTGTTGATATTGGGTCAAATGATGGAGTGGCTTTAGTTCCATTTAAAGAAAAAAATATTAATGTTTTAGGAGTTGAACCTGCTAAAAATATTTGTGATATAGCTAATGAAAAAAATATTAATACTATTAATTCTTATTTTAATATAGATGTAGCTAAAGATATTGTAAAAAGTTATAAATACGCAGATATTGTAACAGCTTCAAATGTGTTTGCTCATTCTAATAATTTAGAAGAAATAGCTAAAGCTGCTTTTGAATTATTAAAAAAAGATGGAGTTTTTATTATTGAAGTTCAGTACTTATTAGATACTATTAAGGATTTAACATTTGATAACATTTATCATGAACACGTAAATTATTGGAGTGTTACATCTTTAAAAAATTTCTTTAGTAGATTAGGATATTATGTTGTAAATGTAGAACATATTAATACTCATGGAGGTTCTATAAGAGTATATATTGAAAATACTTGTGATAATTTAAGTAGTAATGTTAATACATTTATAAAAAATGAAAATGAATTTGGTTTAAATAAATATCAAACATATTTAGATTTTGCTAATAAAGTTGAACAAGCTAAATTAAATGTAGTTAGGAATATAAAAAATCTTAAAAATAAAGGACTAACCTTAATAGGATATGGCTCCCCAGCTAAAGCTACAACATCATTAAACTATTATGGAATAACATCTGATGAAATTAATTTTATAATTGATGATAATCCATTAAAACATAACAAAATACTCCCAGGAGTAAGAATTCCAATATATTCTAGAGAAAAATTATCCGAATTATTACCTGATGTTATTATAGTGATGGCTTGGAATTTTATAAAAGAAATTAAAGAAAATAATCAAGATTTAATTAATAAAGGTGTGCAATTTATTTCAATAAAAGAATTACAAGAGGAATCAATTTCAATCCAACAATCTCAAAAAGTATGAATGTCTATGTTGATATAGATGAAACTATTTGTTTCTATGAAGAAGAAAGAGAGTATCCAAAGGCTAAACCAAACTTGGCTAACATAGAAAAAATTAATATATTATATAATAGGGGTAATAAAATAACTTATTGGACTGCTAGAGGTTCAATGACTGGAATTGATTGGTATGAAGTTACAAAAAATCAATTAAATGAATGGGGTTGTAAATATCATTCTTTAAGTGTAGGTAAAAAACCTGCTTATGATTTATTAATTTGTGACAAAACAAAAAGAATAGAAGAAATATGAGTATTAAAATTATAGCTGAAATTGGGATTAATCATAATGGAGATGTTAATACTTGTAAAAAGATTATAGACTCAGCAGTATTATCAGGTTGTGACTATGTTAAATTTCAAAAACGTAATCCTGATATCTGTGTTCCTGAAGAACAAAAAAATAAAATAAAATCTACTCCTTGGGGAGAGATGACTTACTTAGAATATAAATATAAAATTGAATTTGGAAAGGAAGAATATGATGAAATAGATAAATACTGTAAAGAAAAAAATATAAAATGGTTTGCTTCTGTATGGGATAAAGATTCAGTAGATTTTATGTGTCAATATACTAATATAGCAAAAATACCTTCAGCTTTAATAACAAATAAAGAATTATGTAAGTATGCTAAAGAAAAATTTAGTTATCTTATTATTTCTACAGGAATGTCTACTGAGGATGAAATTGAAAACTGTGTACAATATTGCAAACCAAATGTTATAATGCATACTAATTCAACATACCCATCCCCAATAAATGAGCTTAACTTAGAATATATCACTTGGTTAAAAAATAAATATAAAATAGAAGTGGGATATAGTGGTCATGAGTATGGTTTAGTTACTACTTTTGCTACTATACCTTTAGGGGTTACTTGGGTAGAAAGACATATAACATTAGATAGAACTATATGGGGTTCAGACCAAGTTGCTTCCGTTGAACCCTCAGGTTTATTTAAATTAGTTAAGGGTATTAGAGATATAGAAAAAGCATTAGGGGGAAATAATAAAAGAAAACTATTTCCTAGTGAATTATTAAAACGTAAATCTTTAAGAGGAATATAATGGAATTTGTAGTTTTATATTGTAATAAAAACCAGTATCAAATGTTTGAAGAATTTATATTTAAATATTCTTTGGCTGATTATAATCAAGTTAAAATACTAGTATATGATGATAATTCAATACCTGAACAAAAAGAATTATTAAAAAAATTATGCCTTAAATACAACAATATTGAATGGATAAATCCCCAAGTTACTAAAGACTCCCCATCCCCTATATTTTCAGCTTTTAAAGCTGCTGATGAGTATCTTTTAAATATTAAATCCTCTCCTAACTGGATGCTGTTTTTTGAAAATGATTGTTTTCCTTTTCAAGAAAATTTTTGGGAAGAATTAAATAGTATTTTAATTAAATATAATTGGTTAGAAAATAAAGTAGGTTTATTTGGGTTTAGCAATTTCCAAAAATATAACCAAGGTAAACAAATTCATTCTTTAGGCAACCCTGTTCCTGGAAGAGGAAATCTATTAAAAGGTATTTTACAACCTCCATACTCAGGATGGTATCAAAATTTACCACAAGAATATTATAAAACTGACTACTTTGTTTTAGAGGTTCCTAATTGGCAATCTGTATGTGTTAATAGAAAATTATTTAGGGAAAAAATATCTGTAGATGTTGAATATAAAGGTAGACTATTAAATACTGATGATATAGCTCATCAATTTATGCTATATAATATATTTAATATATGTTTTCCAAATTTAGCAGTATATCATGATAGTGGAGAATTAAAAAATAATGTAAATTTAATAAGTGATATTAAATATTCTAGGAGTAATAATGTTCATGAAGTTTTTGAGAATAGATGGGGTTGGAAATGGGGAAAAAGAAATATACATCTAAGATATCAATTTGAACAAGTATTAAAAAATTCAAATTTTTATAATAATTCAATACAAAAAAAATTATTCTATATGCATATTAACGAGGGACCTAAAAGTATTATTGATTTTGAGTAAAAAAATAGTTTCATTAATAACAGCCAGAGGAGGAAGTAAGGGCATTCCTGGAAAGAATATTATAGATATAAAAGGTAAACCTTTAATACAATATACTATTAACTCATCATTAAAATCAAAAGTTAATGAAACTTGGGTATCTACTGACTGTGATCATATATCATCTATATCTAAAACATTAGGAGCTAAAATTATTAATAGACCAAAAGAATTATGTGGTGATATTATAATGCCCGATGCGGCCTTAATCCATTTTGCCAAAAATATAGATTTTGATATTTTAGTTTTTATTCAACCTACTTCTCCTTTATTAAGTAGTGAATATATTAATAAGGGTCTAAATATGTTAGAAACATATGACTCTGTTTTTAGTGCTTATAAAGAACATTGGCTACCCAGATGGACTTTAGATAATAAACCTTATAAATGGGATATAAATAAAAGACCAAGAAGACAAGATAAACAAGAATTATATGTTGAGAATGGGGCTTTTTATATAACAACAAAGAAAAACTTATTAAGTTCAAATTTAAGATATAGTGGAAATATAGGAATAGTTGAAATGCCTTTAAGTAAAAGTTATCAATTAGACTCAAAAGATGATTTAGATATATTAAAAAAATTATTATGATTATAGCAGAAATAGGACTAAATCATTTAGGTTCAAACATATTAGCTGATTTATATATTAGTCAATTAATATCTACAAATATTGATGGTATTACTCTTCAAGTAAGAGAACCAGAATATTATGAAAAAAAATCAAAATATAAACTTTTTAATTACATAAATATATTTAAACAAATCCAACATTCTGGTAAGAAAGTTGGTATAGCTATAGCTGATATAAATATGATTGATTATTTTGAAGATCTTAATGTAGATTTTTATAAAGTAATACGTAATGATATGGTTAATCATAAATTAATTAAAAAATTAATATCAACTAATAAAAAACTTATTATATCTACAGGTACATGCTCAGAAGAGGATATACAAAATTTTGTTAATAAATATTCAAATAATAATATTACTTTAAATCATACACAACTATCATATGATGTAAATGATTGTAATTTAAATGTTATCAAAACTCTAAAATCTAAGTTTAATGTAAATATTTCATATGGTAACCATTGTGATAATCATAATGTATTATATATGGCTTTATGTTATAACCCCTCAGATATCCTATTTTATGTAAAAGGAAATAAAGGATTTAGCTATCCAGATGATAAACATGCCATAGTTTTAGATGATGTAAACAGTGTAGTTAATAATCTTAAATGTCTTAATCAAGCTTTAGGTACTGGTATTAAAAGTAAAATGGAAATAAAAATAAAATGAAAAAAATTTATATAGGAACAGCTAAAGAAATAGGACTTAGATGTATAGAATGGGCTAAAAAAAATACCCCTAAAGGATTTAAATTAACTAATTCTATAGAAGAATGTGATATCTTCATTTCAGTTTTATATGACAAAATTTTAAATAAGAATTTTTTGACCCAAAGACCTTGTTATAATTTCCATCCTGCTATTTTACCTGAATATAGAGGGGTTGGAGCCTATAGTTGGGTGTTTATTAATGAAGAAGATAAAACCGGCATAACTCTTCACTTAATAGATGAAGGTATAGATACTGGAGATATTATTGAAATTAGAGAATTTTTAATTTCTCCTAGTGATACAGCTTATACTTTACATAGTAGAGGAGCAGAAATTATATATAAGATGTTTAAAGATTGGTATCATGATATATTAAATCAAAATTTTACAGCTATAAAACAAACTAAAAAATATAAAATGTATAATCAAAAGGATTTAGAAAATGCTAAAAATATAACTAAATATATAAAAGCTTTTCACTTCCCAGGAAAAGAGTCAATGTATTATATTAATAAAGATGGAAATAAAATATTCATTGATTTAGAACAATCATATAAAGACATAAGATAATTTATGAAAAAAGCAATTGTATTAGCAGGTAGTAGAGGAATTGGAAAAGGTATAGTTGATTCTTTAGAAACATTAAATATTAATGTGACTAAAACATCTACAAAAGAATTAGATACTTCAGATTTAGATAGTGTTGATAAATTTATTAAGAATAACCCAGTAACGGATATTTTAGTATTAAATACAGGTGGCCCACCTTCACAAAAATTTGAAGATATTACAAAAGAAGATTGTGATAAGTACCATAATCAGTTATTTTACAGTTTTCTAAAAATAGTTCAAAAAGTAAAAATTAATAAAGGAGGATATATATTTTTAATATCATCCTATAATGTTAAAGAGCCAGATGGTAAATTACTTTTATCAAATGCCTATAGAATAGCTTTTATAAGTATTTTAAAGTGTCTTAGTAAAGAATTAGCTAAACAAAATATAACAACAATTAATATAGCACCTGGTCCTATTGATACAGATAGAATAAGAGGATTATGTAAAGATATTCCTTCACTAGAACAAAGATTACCAATAGGAAGATTAGGTCAAGTTACAGAAATAGGAGACTTTGTTAAATCAATTATTGAAAATAATATAAAATATTTAACAGGAGTAACAATTAACTTTGATGGTGGAAAATCTAATTTTATATTATAAAGATGAAAAACATAGTATTTATACCTTATATTAAAAGACAGAATAGTTTAGGAGATTCAGGAGTAGCTAAACCTCGTTGGGATACAGGATATGATTATGGAATAGCTTCTTGGAAAGCTTGGTGTGAAAAACATAATCATAAATTAGTAATAATGGATGAATTAATGATTCCTGAAGAAGAAATGCTTATTACTTGGCAAAGATGGAATGTTTTAAATATATTAGAACATAATAAAACTGAGTATGACCAAGTTTTAGTTGTTGATGCTGATAGTATAGTCCATCCAGATTGCCCTGATTTTTTTAAATTAACAGATGGAAAGTTAACTTCTCAATTAAATGAAGGATGTTATGAATGGGTAAATAGAGCTATAAAAGGTTATTCTCAAATGTTTTTTAATAAAGAAAGATGTCTTCAATCTTATGAATTTTTTCAAACAGGATTTGTTATAATTAATAAATCTCATAAAGAATTTTTTGATAAAGTTTTTAAATTTTATTGGGATAATAAAGATAGTATAATTCAATCTTATGATACTCTTAGAACAGGTAGTGATATTGCTCTTTTAAATTGTCTTAGAAAAGAATATGGTATTGAACTAAATATTCTTCCTAGAGAATATAGTTTAATGGATATAACTAGAAAAAACTTATTTTATTTCCATCCTCAACATTGGTGGGAGGATAACTTAACTAATTTATACAATTCAGGATGGGTATATCAATTTACTTCAATTGGTGAAAATTCATTAAAAAGAGATAGAAAATATTGGATGGAAAGAATATATAAAGAATTATACACATGAAAATAAAATTTAATAAAAAAAATAAAATTGTAGTAACTGGAGGAGCAGGTTTTATAGGAACTAATCTATGTAAAAAATTAGTAGAGTTAAATCAAGATGTTATATCAATTGATGATTATTCAACAGGAAAAAAAGAAAATCATATCAAAGGTGTTAAGTATATAGAAGATGATTGTAAAAATATTAATAAACTAATTGAAATACCAGATTTAGTTTTTCATTTAGGAGAATATTCAAAAGTATCTCCTAGTTTTAATGATATAAATAAAATACTTGATACTAATATGTATTCTACATCTAAAGTTATTGAGTATTGTAAAAATAATAAAATAAAATTAATATATGCAGGTTCAAGTACAAAATATGCTACAGATGGCTCTAATGAATCCCCATATGCTTTTTCAAAATCTAAAAATACTGAATTAATTAAAAATTATGGTAAATGGTTTGGATTAGAATATTCAATTTGTTATTTTTATAATAATTATGGTCCATATCATGATACTTGTAATGATGGGTGGGAAACTGTTATTAGTATATTTGAGAAACAAAAAAGAAATAAACAACCCTTAACAATTGTAGAACCAGGTACTCAAAGAAGAAATTTTACTTATGTAGGTGATACTGTAAAAGGATTAATAGCTTCATCACTTTGTATAGAGAATGATGAATACCAACTAAGTAGTGAAGAAAGTTATAATATGTTTGAATTAGCTGAACTATTCAGTCATGAATATAAAATGGTTCCATCACGTCCAGGTGATAGATTTGAAAGTTTAATAGATTTTAGAGAAACTTATAAAAAATTAAATTGGAGACCTAAAGTTAAATTAAAAAATTGGATAAAAAATAATAAAAATGGATAAAATAGCATTTTTTACAGAAACAATATTTGAAGGAAAAGTTCCAAGAACAGATTTAAATTTAAGAGTTCCTCAATCCTGGATGGCTTCATTAGATTCTTATCATTATAATCTTTCTTCAACAAATATAACGGAAAAATATGATCTAGGTATTATAATAATTCCTAAAAAATTAGTAAACTTTGATATTAGTTATATAAAACAATATTGTAATAAAGTAGCTATAATGCAAGAGGGTCCTAATTGGTATTGGCAAGATTATTCCTTAGAGCAACAAATATGGTATTTTAACACAATACAAGAAGCTGATTTTATGTTTGTACATAATAAATCAGATAAAAAATATTATAAGGGATTAACTGGTAAAGAATGTAAAATTTTACCAAGTTTAATGATTGAAGATTCTATAAATGATCTACCTCAAGTTAAAAGAGAAAATGTAATGATTGGGGGTAATTTTTGTTCTTGGTATGGAGGTTTTGATTCATACATAGTAGCCCAAGAAATAAATTGTCCTATTTATATCCCAAGTATGGGAAGAAAAATTGAAGGAGAAGAACAAATGCCTAATTTAAATCATCTATCTTATATGAATTGGGCAGAATGGATTAAAACTTTAAATAATTTTAAATATGGAGTACACTTAATGAGAACACACGCAGCCGGAACATTTGCTTTAAACTGTGCCTATTTAGGAATTCCTTGTATTGGGTATGAAGGATTAGACACACAAGAAAAATGTCATCCTGATTTAACTATTGAGTTAGGAGATTTGGCTACTGCTAAAGAAAAACTTATATTATTAAATACAGACAAAGCTTTTTATAATAAATGTAGTAAAATATCTAAAGATAATTATAAACAATATTTTCATGAAAATAAGTTTAATACAACCTGGAAGAAATAATCTTAAGTATCTAAAATGGTCTTATGATTCAATTAGAAAAAATCAAGGCAACCACAAGGTAGAAATTTGTGTAGCAGATGATTTTTCAAATGATGGTACTTGGAATTGGTGTCAAGAAATGATGGATAAAGACCCATTATTTAAAGCAATTAG